>CEVQ01047238.1_pt1 | contig 11821 bp, 14 predicted proteins | sample 356551 | NCBI WGS metagenome assembly CEVQ01 (sample SAMEA2623756, study PRJEB7988) | marine metagenome | biome: marine biome (ENVO:00000447); feature: mesopelagic zone (ENVO:00000213); material: "saline water (ENVO:00002010), including plankton (ENVO:xxxxxxxx)" | depth 250 m | reverse complement strand
GGAGCGTTTGCATTCTTGCGAACGTGCTGCTCGCGTTACCGAAGGTATATTACTGCCAACGGTCTGGTGTATGTTTTCGTTGCGTGTTTAAACAATTAGGTTAGCAAATAATCTTAGATAGAAAATCCCAGCGGAATTTTCGTAAGTAAGCTCTAACTAGCAATGAATTATACATTGTTAGGCAACGTAATTTTCCTTCCAACCATTAGTTTTAGCAATTAATTCTGGGTAAAGACAAGATTCATTTCCGTCTTGAGAGACCAAAATTTTAATTGAATCACCAACTGTTATGTTATTAGTCAAAGCAAAATAATTTGTCCTTGATTTCTCAATTTTATTATCGTATTCATAATGCACATCCATTGAAGAACCATATTTCGTAAATGTATAGCCTAAGTTATGACTTGTTGAAGTGACTTTACCGTTTTTTAATATTCCAGTTTTATATAGTTTTATTTCCTTTCGGATTTTTGAATAGAGCAGAAGACAGAAAAGGAATCCGATTAGGAAAACAATGACTGCAACATAATAAGGAAAGACCATACTGAATGAATACGGCTCATACTCAGTCGTGATGGATTTACCATTCAGATATTTAATTGATACAATATCGCCTTTCTTTAATTCACTAGTTTTTTCTGGGTCAAATACAGTTAAACTTGATTGTATACTCTGTCCGTTTGATTCAAATTCGTAACTCAAAATTGATGGATTCTCGCCATTTATTGAAATATTAGGAATTGCCTTAATGTCAGTCAGAACTGCATTTTCAGTTATTCCATTAGATTTTATTTCTTCAATCTTTTCGACATAGGGAAAACTTTCTTTAAATGATTTAGTCATTATAGATAATGGAAGAAAAACAAATAATGAAAATGATATACCCAGAAATGCAAAGAGTAGTAAGATTGGTCTGATTTTGGCTCTTTGCCAAATCGTTTTAAAGTTGGTTTTTCTATTCGTCAATGCTGTGTTTTTATGTTGCCCAACGCCCATGGTTAAAGCGAGCGGCGCTAAAACAAAGTTTTATGTCGCCGCGGGAGCTTTGAGCCGTTCGTTTTAGGAGTTCCGTGAGCGTGCCCTGTTTGCGCTCGTATGGGCTGTGAATCTAAGATAGTGAAAAAGTGCAAGGGAGAAACGCAAAGGGCGTATGCATGGGCGTTGGCAGGGATGAGCGGGCACGGGAGCGTTTGCAATCTTGCGAACGTGCTGCACGCGTTACCGAAGGTATGTTGCTGCCAATTTTTGGCGCAACTGAAGTTACGGTATTTAGTTGGTAGCATTTTAAGCACAGGTTTTAGCAATTCTTGCTGGATTCGAAGCAGTCGAAGCGCCGACCAAGTGCAGCGACCGATGAACTCCTCTAAAAATAAAATTACTTGAATAAAATGAGGTTGTTCGTCTTTGTTGCGGGTTTATTATTTTTCCGTCTGCTTTTGAATCCAATTTAGAAGTTCGTTTTTATTTATGGCATCCCACGTTGATTGGGTATTCTTTTTTTGTGATGGATTGTCCTTTGGTTGAAAAACAACCAACTCAGTATTTTCATTACCTATCAGTTTCAACTCAGCTAAAAATCCGACCATATCTGTCGCGTTGTTCTCATACAAGGTTCTTAGTTGTTCGGTCAGTTTATATTCAATGGCCGGTTCAATATATGCTCTCACAGCAAAATCTTTGTAAATCTTAATATTTCTAGTTTCCTTATCAAAGTAGCTGTATGTTGAGAAATTATGATAGTTTTCAGGGTTAGTCTCGGGTGTTCCGTTCAGATTGTTCTCCAGCATATAATTGATAAACTTTGGCTCCCAAAGGTTAATTCGGTCGATTCTAATATCCCTTTGATGTTGATACCACTTTCTTGTCCAATCCATTGTAAAGTTGCATATGACAACTCCCTTTATGTTAAGTTGAAACTCAAAATCACCCCTTTTAACAAACTCAATATATTTTAGTGCTCTATGCCCTACCAAACTGGTACCGAGAAAGAATATATTTTCATTGGGAAGGTTATGCTCTATAAAGACTTTACGAATTTGATTATGGGTACTAAGTACTGAATTTTCTGAAAAGTAAAAGTCAAGAGGAATTTCTGTTGAAACGGACAACACTGCAAAATCTCTTTTTGATGCTACGTCATACAGCTGTTTAGAACTCTTTTTCTTTTGGTCATACTTTGAATCTTCTAAGAGAATAAGTACCCCTTTAATTTTCTGATTTTCAGGTAGCATGAGGGTGTAACCTTTTTCGATAAAGGGGAGGAAGTCATTTTCTTCAGGCCCTACTCTTAGGCTATCCTTTTTGGCAGGCTCGTAATTTTCAACTATTTTCTGTGAAAAAGATTCCCAACAAGAAGTTGTCAAGAGTACTATCAATAAGACCTTAAAAGGCATTTTCATTATCGTTTGTTTTAATTTCCTGCCTGTTTAGATTTTGGTTCTGATGTGGAATGATTCGACTGATTTATTCCGCCCACAATGAAATATAGCCAGTGTTGTACGTGGTTTTTGTTCCGTCTAATATGTTTCAAATTTTCCGTTTTTGGGAAATCCATGATAATAGATTACTTCTCCTCTAAAAGCAGTACCTCCATTCCAACTTTTAAAATTATTCCACTTCAGTGAGTCCAAAATTTTGTCCGAATTTGATAGAGCTAATGAATCCAACTCCGATAGTTTTTGAAAGGTTTTCGGCTCGGAATTTTCACTTGGAACTTTACCATAATAAAGTGTATAGCCCAAGTTGATATGATGTTTTGAACGTTTGTTGATTCTGTCGGGATAAATGCTGTAATAAATAGAATCTTCAATTTGTATTACTATCCGTTTTTTATAATCATCGTCATTCAAGTCCGTTTGCACATAATATTTCATAGTTCCGAAATCCGATTTTTCTCTTTTAATTAGTCCCTTATTTGTCGAACAAGAAATGATTAAAGAGATTAAAAAAACTGACAATATTTTAATTCGTACGTTGTTCATTCAAATTACTGGTAACGCCAATGGTTAAAGCGAATAGCGCTAAAACATGGTTTTATGGCGGCGCGGAAGTTTTGAGCCGTTCGTTCTGACCATTGTTGGCGAGAGTTCCGCGAGCGGGCCTTGTTTGTGCTTTTACGGGTTCGTGACCTAAGATAGTGAAAAAGTACAAGGGAGAAACGCAAAAGGCGCATGCATGGGCGTTCGCAGGGATGACCGGGTACGGGAGCGTTTGCATTCTTGCGAACCTGCTGCTCGCGTTACCTGAAGAGCATCTTTATCCCCCTTTTCGATATGATTAGCAATCTATTCTTGACTGACTTTTAAGTTTATAATTTACTCGGCTAGTGCATCTAAAATAGGTTCGCTGCGGTTCTCTATTTTTCTATCGTTCTGAAAGTCAAATTGACTCTCGGTGTTGATACTTTTTTGGTAGGCGGAAGCCGGTGCATCCAATGTGTTTGTGTGGTATCTTTCATTACCAAAAGGCTTCCGTGCTGTAAAAACAATTCTATCTTTTCTTTACTTCTTTTGTGCTTAAAAGCGAATTTTCTTTCAGCTCCGAAACTTAACGATCCGATGGCCCCGTCTTTTTTTAGATCGGCTTCGCCATCGCTATGCCAAGCCATTCCCTCACTTCCGTTATGGTACAAATTGAGTAAGCAAGAATTGAAGGTTTCCCCTGTTTCTGCTTCTGCCAATTCTTTTAGTTTCAAGAGTTCTTTTGTCCAGGGCAACGCATATTTTGTGGTGTTAGAATAGGTGTATTCAAATGCTTTGTCGCCATACCAGGCCACTTTACGTTTGGTAATAATCTTCTTGCCGAAAATTATGGCTTCGTCATTTTGCCATTCTATGGTTTCCAACAGTCTTTTTAAATAAAAATCTGCTTGCTCTTTATTTAAAATATACCCATAGTAATTGACGGTTCCATCTTTAGGCAACCAATTTTTTTCTTTATCTACTGGGTTAAATAAGTCCATTTTTCCATTTCGTATATTCCGTTTTCATACAATGACCACAAGGTCGAAAACCGTTTTCAATTGCCTCTTTTTCCGTCGAAAAAAGAACCCTGTTTTTGCGTTTCATTCGTTTACCAGATTTACAAGTGAGCAAACCATAAACTTTGAGTTTTCTGTTTCCGCCAAAACGGATTTTTCGATTTTTTATCTTACTTCGTAAAGCGACGTCAGATATTTCGGAATGGAGTATCACAATCAGCTAACTGCATCGTGAAAAATAATACCGAGAGTGTGCCGTTTGCCCGACTTTACTTCGCTAACACCGTGTTTCATATTAATTCTGTAATATCCCTTTAAGCCTTTTTCGGGTTTGAAATTAGTAGTAAAAATCACTACGTCACCTTTCTTTGGTTTCAGCACAATGGCCTTTGATTGAGCTCTCGGAATCTGTTGTGTCATTACCAATTCGCCACCCGTAAAATCGGTGTCGGGTTCATCTAAAACAAGAACTATTTGAATCGGAAAATAAATATCTCCGTATAGATCTTGGTGTAAAGTATTATATCCGCCCTTACCATATTTCAAAATTAGAACGGTTGCTTTCTCTTGTCCGTTCTGGTGGCATTGTTTCAGTAATTCTTTGTGATTAAGCGGAAAGTCTCTATCGATGTTCAATGCTTTAAACCAGGTATTGGCTATCGGTACAAGTTTCGGATAAATGTTCGAGCGCACCGTTTCTATAAGTTCGGGTAAAGGGTAGTTGAAGTATTTGTACTCACCTAGGCCGAAGCGATAGCGCGCCATCACAACTTTTTTTCTGTACAAGCTCGAATTATCATAATCGGCCTTTAGCGTTTCGCATTGTTCGTTCGATAACAAACGTGAAATAACCGCATAGCCGTTTTGGTGCATGTTTTCAGTAATATGTTGCCAATTGGTATTCTCTATTTTTTGAAGGGTACTGTGCATAGCTGCTTCCTATAAATTAGAATTTACTTTAGCACCTTCCCAACCGATAATGGCCGTTTTACGGGTGTTTCCCCACATATAGCCACCAAAATTTCCTGTGGATTGTATAACTCTATGGCAGGGAATTAGATAGGCGACCGGATTATTTCCGATAGCCGTTCCAACAGCTCTTGAAGCATTGGCATTGCCTATTTTTGCAGCCATATTACCATAAGTCGAAAGTTGCCCCATGGGTATTTTCAGCAGACTTTCCCACACTTTTAGCTGAAAATCGGTTCCTTTTAAATGCAGTTTGATTTTGCCCAATTTGCTCCAATCGTTTTGAAAAATGAACAAAGCATTTTGTTGCATAATATCTAATTTTCTTAGAAATTTTGCATTCGGAAACTTTGCTTGAAGCGTTAAAAAGGCCTGGTTTTCATCATCTTCAAAAGCCATGTAACATATACCTTTTGATGTAGAGGCGACAATCAAATTACCAAACGGACTTTCGGCAAAACTATAATTGATTTGTAGATTTTTTCCCCCGTTTTTGTATCCGGCCGGTGTCATACCTTCTATGTTTACAAATAAATCGTGCAGTCTACTTGTGCTTGACAGGCCTGTTTCAAAAGCCGTATCGAATAGGGTAGCTTGTTCTTCTTTAAGAATTTTTTTGGCGTGTTCTACACTTATGAATTGTAAAAATTTTTTCGGGCTCGTTCCTGCCCATTCGGTAAACATTCTTTGAAAATGTGCTGGGCTGATATGCGCTTTTTCAGCCACTTCATCCAAATTGGGTTGCAGTTTGAAGTTGTTTTTAATGTATTCAATAGCATCAGCAATTCGGTTGTAATTGATTTGATTTTGTGATTCCATTTCTTTGAATTTTATAAGGCAAATGTCTGAATGGTTTTGCCTTTATAAAATCTGAAACTTGCTATGTTTTGTGAAGATGCTTTTGCCATTTTTCAGGATTTGTAGCTAGCGAGAAAAGTTAATTTGATTGGCAATGTTAGATTTTAGTCTTTTCGACGTATGAGCTAGAACCTAAGATAGTGAAAAAGTGCAAGGAAGAATGGAAATGAGGGGGTAGGGGAGCGTTTGCCCTCTTGAAACCGTACTGATGGAGTTACGGAAGGCACATTTCTGCCAACGGTTTAGGTTATAGAGACTACTGATTAGATAGAAACTGACAACTAAATATTTATAACTTCTATGCTTAGCGATTATGTCGGAACAGTACTCAGGTGTAAAAGTTGTCAAAAAATCAATGGTTCTTTACAGTGGTTCTTGAGAAACAATATCGACCAACACGTATTTTACAGAATAGGGTTCTGCCTGAATAATTTTTCTCACGTTCAATTGATAGGTATATCCTTCTTCATAGTTAAACCCTTCTACTGATAGTAGCGGCTTCATGTTGTTTTCACCACTTTCTTTAACAAATAAGGCTTGTTGAATTCCGTCTTCTGAAAGGGAGATGAATCCGACTTTTGCCGGGCCAACTTCCATTTCGATTTGTTGATCACTATTTTCAGTAATAGCTTTTTTCTTTGAAAGTGTTTTTATGAATTCAAAATTGATTGATGATCCGTCTTGAGGCGGATTCTTTAAGAATATTTTTTTTGCTTCAAATTTATATTCATAGCCTTTTTCGTAATCAAAATTATCAGAAAAATTACCTCCGTTGGTCAATAGTCTTTTTTCTTGATTATCACTTTCTGAAAAAAGTAAAAATTCGCCATACACATCTTGGGAAAAAAAATAACCGCCATATCCTGTTTCTGGGTAAACGGTCATTTCAACTATTTTTTCTAAATCACCGTCATCATTTTTAGAACAACCCGTAAGAATTGTGATTGTCAAAAAGCATAGTAGTAAATCTAATCTTATCATTTGGCCATTTTAATACTTAGATGAACAGTTTTTAAAAAGGTTGCCTAAATATAAATACCATTTTTTTGATGGAGCTCAACAGTGAAGCTCGTAGAACCGATGGTAACGGGATTGAAAGATGCTACTAATTTTGTACAGATAATTAACGGAACGGCGTAATTGCTGTTATTATTTGTTGGCTGTTAGTTGTTTACTATGCCGAAGGTGAAGGTACAACTTCGACTAAAATTTCATTTTTTGCTTTATCATAGTAGGTACAAGTCATATTCTCAAGATTCACATTCCATTTTTCGATTCCTGTTTCTGCGCAATGATTGCAGAATGTGAAATAGTCGGTTTCTCCCTTCTGGTGAATTTTTAAGTATCCTTCAAATCTATCCTGATCACAAATGTCTATAATCATGATATTCTTGTACTTAGGTTTAGAACTGGTTTTAAATCCGTTCTTTCCAAAATACTCGGTATGGCCGTCAAAAACCCAGGTCTCAAAAGACAGGACTCCTAATTTCTTTATTTCTTGAATATAGTTGGGAAAATCAGCTCCTGATTTAACCTTTTCGTGTGCAGATTCAATTTGTTCTACCGTAAACATTACTTATAGGTATTGTTGTAGCGTGTTTTTTAATTCCATTCTTTTCATAGAAAACGTTTTGGTATGGTTATCTAAATATTCCAAGATTAAAATACCCTTTTTCGCTATTCTTTTTCCAAAAACGTTTTGTGAATTGCCTGAAACGACTGTAATTAGTCCAGCCAATTTTTCTAAATGTAGTTCGTTCAGTCCGCTTATTTTTTTGGTCAATTCCGAATTTTTCATTTCAGATAGTTCCCTTAAGGTCAAATCGAATTCGTTTTTTAAGTCCGATTCGATATTTTGTATTCCTTGTTCAAAATTATTAGACCTTAATCGGAGTGCTTTTCCGATTAGCTCTTTTAAAAGAAAGGCCAACCGTTGAATTTCTCTTTGAAAATAGTCTTTTTCTTCTTGCATTTTTAGTTTTGGTAAATACGCTGCAATGGTCTCGCCTATGAGTAGTTGCGTGGTTTAGTACTTAACTTTCAAGTATACACCAAACTGAAAATCCGCGAGGATTTTCAGAAGTAGGTAAGAACAAGCAATTACTTATAGCCCTTGTTGTAAGTAGTTATTTATTTCTACTATATTTTGATAAGTTAATATTCCCTGTTTTAAACTCCCCTTTTTTTACCCGCTTATTAAGTTCAGCTATCGATTTGTCAAATTCAACAGGATTTTCAAAAGTTGAGCTTATATAAGGTCCAGTTTCTATTCCGTTTGGTCCAATCCATCCAAATTTAATATGTGAATAAAGTTGTCTTCCTATTTTAAACCATAAATCGTTCAAGTCTTCATTAACTTTTTCAGTCAGCTTGAATTTAGTTGAAACTTTAGTGTATTTTTTAGGAATAGGATATCTTCCCCAATAAGGTATTGCGTCTGATAAAATAGACAATAATTTTCTCTCATTTTTATCAAATGATATTGAATCAATTTTATCAATTAGTGTTTCTAAGTTGTGATTTGAACTAATTTCAGGAGATATTTTTCCATTTGAGACATAAGAATTGTTTTCAGATATTAAGAGTCCTTTCGGTAAGTTCTCAATTGAAAAACCATAATTTAAAAAGTAACCTCTTTCAAGTCTTAAATCTTTTTCGGTTTCAGGATATCTATTTATTTCTGTACCTGAATTAGAGAAAATTAGCTCTGCAATTTCTTTTAACTCTTCTGAATAGTCTAACCAAGAAATGGGAGCGGAGTCAACATCAAATGTATATTGTTTATTATCTTCAAATTTTCCCATTAGATTGGCTAATTACTTACAACGCCCATGGTTAAAGCGAGCGGCGCTAAAACATGGTTTTATGGCGCTGCGGGAGCTTTGAGCCGTTCGTTTTGACCTTTGTTGGCGGAAGTTCCGCGAGCGTGCCCAGTTTGCGCTCGTATGGGCTAAGGAACTAAGATAGTGAAAAAGAGCAAGGGAGAAACGCAAAAGGCGTATGCATGGGCGTTGGCAGGTATGAGCGGGCACGGGAGCGTTTGCAGTCTTGCGAACGCGCTGCTCGCGTTACCAAAGGTACATTTTTGCCAACGGTTGGGCTATGATTTCGTTGCGGCGATTTCCGTAGAAAATTGTCGGTTAGAAATCGGGCCCTGTTAATGGTTAATAGTTTTAAAGTTGGTCAGAATCTAGCAATGAATTATAGCCGGTGTTGGGCATAGTTTTTATTTAGTCATTTCATGAATAAAATCCATGTCAAACTGTTTGCCTTCTGAAAATGACTTACAGATATATTCAAGAACCTGTCCAATTTCAACCAGTTTTTCTCCATCCATATTCACAATTTTAAAGATATCGTTCTGATTGTAATTATATCCAAGACTAGATTGAATTCGATAGGCCAATTCCCACAGTTTGGAACTTGTCCGCAATCGCTCAGTTTCGGTCAAGTCCCGAGAATTAAGTCCGTCAATATGTAGTATTAATTCTGCAAACAGTCTTTGGTCAAAATCTCCGTCCTGATTTAGCTTTTCACAAAAAGAACCCTCTGATTGCTGGAGGTTTTCAAGTATCAAGTCCATTTGATTTAAATTATGCCCAACGGTCTTGTGTATGGGTCGTTGCGGGAAATCAGCTATGATTTTCCGCCGTTACCGAAAGATAGCAAATTGCAATGAATTCCAATTAGGAATTCAGCCGCAATGAGCTATACACGTTGTTGTAGCACGTTTTTTTATTCCATATTATACTTAAAAATAGGTAAATCAATTTTGTCAATATTAACTTCATTCACGAAATAAAATTGATTTCCCCAATTATTGTCCCAAGCTAAAACTCCGTAAGTTTTATTAAACAAAATCGGTCCGACTCCATCCATAATCGGTTCTGTCAGTTCGTATTTGTCAAAATTAAATTCAGTCCGATAATTGTCAGATTCCACCACGTTGAATTTGTCAGATCCAAAATATAGATTTGAATTTAGTTTATTAAATCGGAAAGTCATATTTCTGGTCGAATCTTTAAGATTTTTATACTTAAAAATTCTAACACTATCTCTTTCCAATATTTTCAATTCGTAATCCGTTTTAGTTTTCAAGGAATCAAATTCGTAAACATATAAAATCCGATTTACAATTTTAATTCCGTCATCTATATTTAAATCCGTATTCGCTCTTTTTCCCATTGAAGTTGCAATGAAAATGGTTATTGCAATTAGTGCTAAACTTGCAATTCCGACGAGAATTAATAATATGTTCCAGATTTTTTTCAAATGTGATACAACGGTTAGTTTATGATTAGTTGCGGACTTTTCCAACGGAAAATGTCCGCCTAGTTCTAAAGATAATTGATTGCAAAGGATTCCGTTTAAGGAATCCGACCGCAATTAATTATACACCGTGTTAGCAAACGTTTTAATAATCAGTCACGAAAATTTTGTAAAACCTCACTCAACTCAACGGCGATAATTATTCTGTTCAAAGAATCATTTAAATCTGGCTTGTATTGATCAAGTTGCGATTGCAAAACACTTGGTGTTATGACACCGAAACTATTTTTGGCCTCAACATAATCTTTAAAAAAAATTATTGCGATTTTTTATTTTATTTAAGGCAGTTATATATTTCCCCTCTTTATTAAAGTCAACCCATTTTAGAAGTTCTATTTTTATAGAATCCCTTTCCTCGGGTTTAGGCAGCCTTTCTCCTGTCAGAGAAACAGGCCTTATTCCATCCGTACTATTATAAATAAACCTGATTACAAATTCGTTGTCTTCTATCCAAACAGAGTCAGCAGGAGCATTGATTTCATTCCATAGTTGGCTTTGCAAAAATTCTTTTCTGGTTTGTTCGTCAAAATATTGATTGAATGTCTGTCTAAGATTTTTAACGGATTCCGAGGTGATTTTTAGGTAAGCATCTTCAAGCTTGATGTTTGGATATTTTCTTTTAAGAAGACTGTTTTCAAATGCTAGTAAATAATTATCAAGTTCTAATATATTTTCAGCACCCAATGCACTCCTAAATTCATCGATTTCTTTTCTTGCCTTTTGGTCATTGCACCCCATGAAAAGTAAACAACAACATAATATTAATAGGCTTTGTTTCATATGTTTGCTAACGGTCTCGGCTATGAGTAGTTGCGTGGTTTAGCACTTAACTTTGCAAGTACACACCAAACTGAAAATCCGCGAGGATTTTCAGAAGTAGGCGAGAACAAGCAATTACTAATAGCCATTGTTGTACGCTGGCTTTTTATATTATTATAGTTAATTTCTTTTCGTTTATTTCTAATTCGACAATTTGCAAATTAGAGCTCCGCTTAAAAACGAATTTATTATTTCCTTTTTTCAATTCAGTTTTTGCAAAGAGAGTTGTGCTATGATTTTTTAATAAATGATTTACTTCAAATTCAATGTCACTTTCTATCTCTGATTCCAATTTGATAATGATTTTTCCTTTCCTCCGTTTTAATCTGATATTTTTTAATTCGGATATTTCGTTCAAAACTGGTTTTTCAGGTTGCTCTAAAATTACAAAACCAAGATTGCATTTTTGAGGATAAACGCCTTCAGATTCGCAAAGAGAAGGCGTAATTTGGATTTTATCAGATGGAAACAGTCTAAGAGTTTCTATTTGCTCTTTTGAAAATTCATTTGCGGTCGAAATAACATTTCCAGAAATTATTATAGTGAGCCAAAAGTCAAGATCATCTCGTTCCGATTCTTGCTCACAATTTATTCTTTCAAAAATTTTGTCTTTGCGCTCTTCAGGAATCAGTTGTTTAATTTCTTTAATCCATTTTTGAGATTCTTCATAATTTTTAAAATCTCCACAGTTATTTTGTCCAAATGAAACTTGGCTAAATATTATAAATAGAATGAAGATTTTAATGATTCTCATAGGTTTTCACAGCTTGCGTACAACGCCGATGGTTAAAGCGAGCGGCGCTAAAACACGGTTTTATGACGCCGCGGGAGCTTTGAGCCGTTCGTTTTGACCTTTGTTGGCAGGAG
>CEVQ01358559.1_pt1 | contig 11848 bp, 8 predicted proteins | sample 356551 | NCBI WGS metagenome assembly CEVQ01 (sample SAMEA2623756, study PRJEB7988) | marine metagenome | biome: marine biome (ENVO:00000447); feature: mesopelagic zone (ENVO:00000213); material: "saline water (ENVO:00002010), including plankton (ENVO:xxxxxxxx)" | depth 250 m | reverse complement strand
GAATCAGGGTTAAGAAGACCAACCATACATTTTAATAATACACTTTTTCCAGTTCCACTAGCACCAATAATTAAATTTGTTCTTCCTTTTGTGAATTTTCCTGATATATCAAAAAGAACTTGTTTGTTATTAAAAGATTTTGAAATGTTTTTTATTTCTATCATTTATAAAAGAATTTGAGCTAGGATATAGTCTGCTATTAAAATGGCTATACAACTATTTGTTACAGCATTTGTACTTGATTTTCCAACTTCTAAAGCTCCTCCTGAAGTATAATATCCTTGGAATGCTGATATTGAAGAAACAATAAAAGCAAAGACATAAGCTTTAATTAATGCAAAAGGAATATTAAAAGGATTAAATTCATATCTTAAACCATAAATATAATCTTCACCTGTGATTACTTCTGTTAATGAACCTGCAAAATAACCACCTAAGATTGCTATAAAGGCTGAAATTATAACCAAAATTGGGAACATAAGAATTGATGCAATAATTTTTGGTAATACTAAATAAGAACTAGAATTTATACCCATAACTTCTAATGCATCTATTTGTTCAGTTATTCTCATAGTTCCTAATTCTCCAGCAATATTTGAACCAACTTTACCTGCAAATACAATGGCAATTATTGTAGGGGATAGTTCTAATAATGTCATGTCTCTTACAACAAGTGATATTACATAATCTGGTATAAGTGGTCCTACCAAGTTAAAAGCTGTTTGTAATGTAGTTACAGCTCCCATAAAAGCGGATACTATACAAACTATAAATAGACTATCGTATCCAATTTTTATACATTCATTTATGATTAATGAAAAATAAGTTTTAAACCTTTCTCTTCTTTGAAATAGTGATATTAAGAATAAGATATATCTTCCTAAATTTTTCAATTAATTAATCTTTTTTTTTGTTTAATATACATACAAATTTGTAAATTAAATGCAACATTTAAGTCTAATGAAAAAAACAGTAGTTATAACAGGTGGTTCAAGAGGAATTGGCAATTCAATTGCTCATAAATTTGTAAAAAACAATTATAATATTATAACATGTTCTAGATCAAAAAATAATTTGAGTGAATTAACAAAACAATTAAAAAAAATTAATTCTAAAATTAAAATCTATACAATAGATGTTGATTTATCAATCAAAAATGATTGTATGAAATTTTGTCAATTTGTTAAATCAAAAACAAATAATATTGATGTGTTAGTTAATAATGTTGGAACATATGTTCCTGGTAAAATAATAGATGAAAAAGAAGGAAATTTAGAACATATGATGAATACAAATCTTTATTCTAATTATGTTGTAACAAGAGGTTTAATTTCTATTTTTTTGAGACAAAAAAAAGGTCATATTTTTAATATTTGTTCAATAGCCAGTAAAGTTGCTTATGGGGATGGTGGTTCATATAGCATTTCAAAATTTGCATTTTATGGTATGAGTAAGTGTTTAAGACAAGAATTAAAAGAATATAATGTTAAAGTAACCTCAATATTACCAGGTGCTACAAGGACAGGTAGTTGGGATGGAACTTCTTTAAGTGATGAACGTTTTGTTAATCCAGATGACATTTCTGAATCAATATATTCTGCTTTTAATACCTCTGTTGGAGGAACAATTGAGGAGATTATAATTAGACCTCAATTTGGAGATATTTAATTAATTATTTTGAATAGTCACCCAATAAATTTATTTAAATATTATAGGAGAGAGACGATTAATGTTTCTATTGGAAATTCAGGTATTGGTGGAAATAATCCAATTAGAATACAATCAATGACCACGTCTGATACAATGGATACAACTTCTACTGTAAATGAATCTATTAGGATGATAAATTCTGGTTGTGAGTTTGTTAGAATTACTGCTCCGAGTATCCATGAAGCTAAGAATTTAATTAATATTAAGAAAGAATTAAAAAATAAAGGTTATAATATTCCAATAATTGCTGATATACATTTTACACCAAATGCAGCAGAAATTGCTGCTAGAATTGTTGAAAAAGTTAGAATTAATCCTGGAAATTATGCAGATAAGAAAAAATTTCACAAAATAGAATACGATGATAATTCTTATAATCAAGAGATAGAAAGAATTTATGAAAGAGTAAGTCCATTAATTAAAATATGTAAGGAATATGGTACTGCAATAAGAATTGGTACAAATCATGGTTCTTTGTCTGATAGAATTATGAGTAGGTTTGGTGATACTCCATTAGGTATGGTAGAATCTGCTTTAGAATATCTTAGAATTTGTGAAGATTTAAATTATTATAATATTGTATTATCAATGAAGGCTAGTAATCCTCTAGTAATGGTTCATGCTTATAGATTACTTGTAGACAAATTAGAAAATTCAAAATTTAAAAACTACCCAATTCATCTTGGCGTAACAGAAGCTGGAGAAGGAGAAGATGGACGTATTAAGTCTTCTATAGGTATAGGCACTCTGCTTGATGATGGAATCGGTGATACTGTTAGAGTTTCTTTAACTGAACCACCAGAATTCGAATCTCCAATTGCAAAAATTTTGATTGATAGGTATTTAAATAGAAGTAATCATGATGAAATAAACTTTATTGAGAATCCTATATATTATCCTTTTGAATATTATAAAAGAGAAACACATGAAATATCAAACATAGGTGGTACTTATCTTCCTATAGTTATTTCTGATTGTTCATTAGCAAAAGAAATTAATGAAGAATCATTAAATAATCTGGGTTATAGAATAGATAAAAAAAATCAAAAAATAATATTAGAAGATACTGCTCCTGATTATATATATGTAGGAAAAAAATATATATTAAATAAGTCTTATGATGACATAAAAGTTATCATAGATTATGAAGGATGGATTCATAATTCAGATCAAAAAAATATTTTTCCTCTAATATTATTTTCAGATTTTATAAACAATAATTTGTCCTTAAATGAAGAATTAAATTTTATTTATTTAAAAACAAATGATGTTTATAAATTATTGACTTGTAAAATTCCAAAAAATGTAGTTTTTATTTTAGAATCTAATAATGATCATTTTATGGCTGATATGAGATCTTTTTTCTTTTCTATGAAGAAAATAAAAAATCCTGTTGTAATTTCTGGAAATTATAATAATAATAATTTTGAAAAAAATATAATTTACTCTTCTACGGATTTAGGAGGACTATTTATTCAGGGTTATGGTGACGGAATATTTATTAGAAGTAATAAATATAATTTTGATATAAATAAGAGATTAAATACTTTAAGTTTTAAAATTTTACAGGCAGCAAGAGTGCGAGTGACTACAACTGATTTTATATCATGTCCATCGTGTGGAAGAACATTATTTGATTTGACTGAAACAACAGCTAAGATAAGAGAGAAAACAGATCATTTAAAAGGATTGAAAATTGGAATAATGGGATGTATAGTAAATGGTCCAGGAGAAATGGCTGATGCAGATTATGGGTATGTTGGTTCTGGCAAAGAAAAAATAACTTTATATAAAGGAAAAGAAGTTGTTAAAAGATCAGTACATTATAGAGATGGAGTTGATGAATTAATTAAGCTTATAAAAAATGATGGAAATTGGATCGATCCTTAAAACAAATAATTATGGATAAGAAAAATAAAAAAAAGATATCATATTATTTCGATTTTTCAGAAGTATTAACTTATTTTTTTAGAAAAAAAGATCCTAATAGAAAAGTAAATTTTAGTTTGAAAATGATGCATGGAGTTAATAAAATATCTATTATAATTTTTTTGTTAGGTGTTATTTTCATTATCATAAAAAGATTTATATAATGAGATTTTTACATTTTTTTTTCTTGCTGAGTACGTTTAGTTATTCACAAGAATTAAAAATTGAAACAACAAAAACTCAATATTTAGCTTTAGGGGATTCATATACAATAGGGGAGTCAGTTGATGAAAAATATAGTTGGCCAATACAATTAAAGTTTAATTTATTCAATAGTGATAGTAATACTTCTCTTGATTCAGTTAGAATTATTGCGAAAACTGGGTGGACTACTAGTGATTTATTAAATTATATAAGTAACATAAAAATTAATAATAATTATGACCTTGTCTCTTTACTAATTGGAGTTAATAATCAATTTAGAGGATATGATACAAATATTTATGAAAAAGAGTTTGAAAAATTATTAATTAAATCAATTGGTTTTGCTAATTCAAATTTTAGTAATGTATTTGTATTATCAATTCCAGATTATGGAGTGACTCCTTTTGGTAAATTAAGAGATAGTGAAAAAATAAAGAGTGAAATAAATTTATATAATGAAATTAATTATAAAATTTCTAAGAAGTATGGTGTTTTGTATTTTGATATAACGGATATTTCTAGATTGGCTGAATTTGATTCAACTTTATTGGCTGATGATATGCTACATCCTTCTAAGAAAATGTATAATTTATGGGTAGAAAAAATTGTAGATCAAGTAATTAATCAATTATCTCATTAAGCTACAACATTTATAATTTTATTTGTTACAATAATAACTTTTTTAACTTCTGAGCTTTTTATCCATTTTTGGACTGATTTATTATTTATTACTACTTTTTCTATTTCATGATTTGAGGCTTTTAAAGAAAAACTTATTTTGGTTCTTAATTTTCCATTTATCATTATAGGATATTCATATTCATTTTCAATTAAATACTTGTTTTTAAATGTTGGGTAATTAGCATATGATATACTTTTTTTATTTCCAATTTTATTCCATAATTCTTCTGCTATATGTGGTGCAAATGGAGAAATTAGAATTAATAGAGGTTTTAATATTTTAATTTTATTGCAATTTATTTTACCTAATTCATTTACTGTTATCATTAATAAACTAATACAAGTATTTAATGATAACCTTTCTATATCATCTTGAATTTTTTTTATAGCTCTGTGCAAAATTTTATATTCATTTTTATTAGGTTCTTCATCAGATATGTGTAATTGATTGTTTTTATTAATAAATAAGTTCCAAAATTTATTTAAAAATTTAAAAACGCCATCTATTCCATTAGTATTCCATGGTTTTGATTGCTCGATGGGGCCTAAAAACATTTCATACATTCTTAGTGTATCAGAACCATATTTGCTTATTATTTCATCTGGATTAACAACATTGCTCTTGGATTTAGACATTTTTTCAGTCTCGTGTCCACATATGTATTTATTATTTTCTAAAATAAATTCGGAATTTTTAAGTTCGGAGCTAGATTTTTTGAATTTATCTATATTCAATTGGTCATTATTAACCAAATTAACATCAACATGAAGTTTGGTATATTTATATTTATTTTTTAGGTTATGAGAAACATATTTTTTTGAGTCTTTTATTCTATAAATAAAATTAGATCTTCCTAAGATCATACCTTGATTTACCAATTTCTTAAATGGTTCTTTTGTACTCACATATTTTAGATCATAGAGCACTTTATGCCAAAATCTTGAATATAGTAAGTGAAGTACTGCGTGTTCTGCTCCTCCAATATAAAGGTCAACAGGCATCCAATATTTAATCTTTTTTTTATCAGCAAATTCTTTATTATTGAGAGGATCTAAATATCTTAAATAATACCAACAAGATCCTGCCCATTGTGGCATTGTATTTGATTCTCTTTTATATTTTATACCATCAATGGTAACATTTGACCATTTATTATTTCTGGCTAATGGAGATAATCCATCATTTGTTGGTAAATAATTAATAACGTTTGGAAGAGTTAAAGGTAAATCTTTTTCTTTGAGTCCTATTCTGCCATTTTTTGAATGAAGTATTGGAATAGGTTCTCCCCAATATCTTTGTCTAGTGAAAATCCAATCTCTTAATTTATAATTAATAGTTTTTTTACCACTTTTATTTTTTTCAAGTAGAGTTAAAACTTTATTCTTAAATTCATGGTTACTGATTCCATTAAATTCTCCTGAATTTACCATTTTACCATTACCAGTATAACATTTTTCATTTTTGTCACTGGAAATAACTTTAATTATTGGAAGATTAAATTTTGATGCAAACTCAAAGTCTCTTTCGTCATGAGCAGGAACAGCCATAATGGCACCAGTTCCATAAGAAGATAAAACATAATCCGAAATCCATATAGGAATTTTATTATTAGAAATTGGATTTATTGCGAATGCACCTGTAAATATTCCTGTTTTATTTTTTTCATTTTCTTGTCTTTCTAGGTCACTTTTTTTTTCTGTTTCGTTAATATACTTCTTAACAGTATTTAATTGTTTTTTTGATGTAATTTTTTTAATTATATTATGTTCCGGAGCTAAAACAAGATAAGTTGCACCGTATATAGTATCAGGCCTAGTAGTAAAAACATTTATTTTTTTATTGTTTTTTACTTTAAAAAATATTTCAGCTCCTTCGGATTTTCCAATCCAATTTTTTTGAGAAAGTTTTATTGAATCAGGCCAATCTAAATTATCTAAATCTTCCAGTAATCTATTTGAGTATGCAGTTATTCTCATTACCCATTGTTTCATAGGTTTTTTTATTACCGGAAATCCTCCTCTTTCACTAAGGCCACCAATTACTTCTTCATTTGATAAAACAGTTCCAAGTTCTTCGCACCAGTTAACATCAATTTCATCTATGTACGTTAATCTATGATTATCAATATATTTTGCTTTTTCTTTTTCAGATAAGTTTTTAGGTACTTTTAGTTTATCAATGGGTTTTGCAATTTGATTTTTTTCATCAAAAAAACTATTATAGAGTTTTAAAAATATCCATTGAGTCCATTTATAATAATTACTATCACTCGTTTTAATTTCTCTATCCCAATCGAAAGAAAGTCCTAATGAGCCCAATTGTTCTTTGAATCTTATTATATTTTTGTTAGTGATTTTTTTTGGATGTTCCCCTGTTTTAATTGCATATTGTTCAGCTGGTAATCCAAAAGAATCAAAACCCATTGGGTGTAAAACATTAAATCCTTTATTTCTTTTAAATCTAGCAATTATATCTGAAGCAATGTATCCAAGAGGATGTCCAACATGAAGTCCAGATCCTGAGGGATATGGAAACATATCTAGTATATAGTATTTTGGCTTATTATTTACACTTGATTTATATGTTTTTTCTTTTTGCCAAATTTTTTGCCATTTATCTTCAATTCTGGAAAAATTATAACTCATAAAATGATTTTTACAAAAATAGTACTTAATTGATTTAAATTACAGATTAAGTAATTTCATTTTTTTCTTAATACGATTGTAATTGGAACTCCTAAAAAATTAAAATTTTCTCTTATTTTATTTTTTAAAAATCTTTTATAAGGTTCTTTTATGTATTGAGGTAAATTACAAAAAAAAGCAAAAGTTGGAGTTTTAGTAGGTAATTGAGTTATATATTTAATTTTTATATATTTTCCCTTTGTTGCTGGAGGTGGAGTTTTTTTAATTTCTGGTAGTAGAATATTATTCAATTTTGAAGTATTAATTTTTTGACTTCTGTTATTATAAACATCTAATGAGATCTCAACAATTTTGTGGATTCTTTTTTTATTAATTACAGAAGTAAATATTATTGGAATAAAAGTTAATGGACTTATTTTTGATTTAATTTTATCTTCAAAGAGTTTTGTTGTTTTAGTATCTTTATCTATAAGGTCCCATTTATTAATCATTAAAATAATTCCTTTTTTATATTTTGATGCTAAACCTAAAATATTCATATCTTGACTTTCAAATCCTTGTTTAGCATCAATCATTATAATGCATACATCACTGTCTTGCATGGCTTGAATTGATCTCATTACCGAGTAAAATTCTATGTTTTCATTTACTTTCTTTTTTTTTCTTATTCCTGCAGTATCAGTTATAATTAATTCTTTATTAAAAAGATTATATTTAGTATCAATCGAATCTCTAGTTGTTCCAGATATTTCAGTTACAATATTTCTCTCTTCACCCAACAATGCATTAATAAATGATGATTTTCCAACATTAGGTCTTCCAAGTATTGAAATTTTGGGTAATGTATTGTCTTTTTTTATAGATTCTTTTTCTAATTTATTTACTACTAAATCTAATAAATCTCCAGTCCCAGAACCACTTTGAGATGAAATAGGTATTATGGGAGTATTTCTCAATCCTAATTCGTAGAACTCATTGGAATTAAGTTCAGTTTTGTAATTATCCGCTTTATTAGCTACAAGAATTGTTTTTTTATTTATTTCTCTAATGATTTTAGAAAAATCTTTATCATTATTAGTTAATCCATCTTTACAATCAACCATAAATAATATAAGAGATGCTTCATTTAATGCAAGAATAACTTGATTTTTTATTTCTTTTTCAAAAATATTTTCAGTTTTTTCTACATATCCTCCTGTATCTATAACAGTAAAATCTACTCCATTCCAATCACTAATTCCATAATGCCTATCTCTAGTAACACCACTTTCATCATGAATTATTGCTTGTCTTTTCTCAACAAGTCGATTAAATAAAGTTGATTTTCCTACATTTGGTCTACCTACTATTGCTACAATATTACCCATGCTTTTTATTTAATAAAAAAGCGAATTTAATTAATACTTATTAATTGTATATTACTTTCTTTAATTGCAGTATTTATTTGTTCTAATTTATTCTCTTTAATATTATTCCATAAATTAAGTTCAATATCAATTTTTTTAATAAGTTCATCTCTAACACCATACATTTGATCTGTAGGTTTATAATTTCCTGATGATGCTACGCTTGCTAAGTGTGCTAATTTGTTGTTTAATTTTATTGGAAAATTTAATGGATCTTGTCCACTTCTGTTTTTAGTTTGGTATAAAGTTTTTTCAATTTTTGTTATATCATTTATTACTTCATTTATATTCTTTTTTAATTCATTATGATTTTCATCTAATTTTTCTTCAAGGTTATTTAGCTGTTTTCTCGTAGATCTTATTTGTATAATAGCTTCATGAACACTAGTTACCTTATCTCTAACACTTATTAGAAAATCAAATTGTTTTTTAAGATCTTCAATTGAAGAATTACTTCTTGGATCTTTTAATATATTAAATGATTTTTCCATTGAATTTTTATCAACATTTAATTTAACAAAATAATTTCCTGGAGAAGCTTTTGGTCCTCTTAAGCTGGCTGCCCACATAATGAGTCCATCAAATCCTTTGGCATCATCATATCTCATATTCCAAACAAATGAATTTTTGTCTCCATTTATTTTTAATGGATTTTTTTTATCATTATTAGAATATTTTTTGATTAGTTTCTTATTCTTATCTAAAAATTCTAAAGAAATATTAGAACTATCATTTACAATTTTATTTTTAATATTAAAAAATACTTCTACTCCATTATGATGATTTTTACCAGCACTTGCAGAAGTTCCTCCCCATCCAGGGTTACCCATTCTATAACTATCTATTGGTGAAAAGATATGAAAATTAGAATTTTCAATCTTTTTAGTTATTTCATGAAGTGGTAATAAATCATCTATTATCCACAATGATCTTCCTTGAGTTGATGCAATTAAATTATTATTTTTAATTGCCAAATCTGTTATTGGAACAAGCGGTAAATTTAGTTGAAGTGAATTCCATGAAGATCCGTCATCAAAAGATATAAACATTCCTGATTCAGTACCTGAGTAGAGAAGTCCTTGTCTCTTTGGATCAGCTCTTAGTACTCTAGTAAAAAAATTATTAGGAATGCCATTGGTAATTTTTATCCATGTTTTACCATAATCTTTAGTTTTGTATAAATAAGGCTTATAATCACCTGTTTTATATAAAGTTCCTGCTATATATAAACCTCCTTTTATAAATGGGTCTGGCTCTACACTATTCCACATTATATGGTTTGGTGCATTTGAAGGTGTTACATTTTCCCAATTATCACCTCCGTCTTTAGAAACATGAATTAATCCATCATCTGAAGCAGCCCATAATAAATCTTTTTCATAAGGTGATTCACATGCAGCAAAAATCGTTGCATAATATTCTACAGCGGTATTATCTTTAGTAATTGGACCTCCAGAAGGTCTTAATTTTTCTGATTCATTCCTCGTTAAATCTGGACTTATTACATTCCAAGATTGTCCTTCATTAGTAGTAACGTGAAAGCGATTGGAAGTTGTATATAGTTTATTTGGGTTATGAGGAGAGAAAAATATTGGAAAATTCCATTGAAATCTATATTTCATATCTTCAGCTCCATGTCCCATAGGATTATTTGGCCATATATCAACTACTCTTCTTTCACCTGTATTATGATCTAATCTACTTAAATGACCACCATAACTTCCTCCATATACAATATTTGGATTATCAGGTTTAGCTGCTAAGTGAGCGCTTTCACCACCTGCAGATGATTCCCAATCTCTTTCAGTTATTGAACCTGAATTGACTCTATGAGGAACTCTTTGTGTACTATTATCCTGTTGAGCAACTAAAATGTTATAAGGAAAACTGTTGTCAGTAGTTACCCTATAATATTGAGCAGTTGGTTGATTCATGTAAGTAGACCAATTATTTGCATCATCATTACTTATTTGTGCTCCACCATCATCTGCAACAATCATTCTTTGATTATTATCTGGATCTATCCATAAATCATGATGATCTCCGTGAGGTGTTCTGTATCTTTCAAATGTTTTACCTCCATCTTCAGATCTCCAGAAAGCAACATTCATTATATATACTCTATTTTCATTTTTAGTATCAGCATAAATCCTAGTATAGTACCAAGCTCTTTGTCTTAAATTTCTATCACTATTTATTAATTTCCATGATTTTCCTGAATCTATGGATTTATATAGTCCACCATTTTTATTTTCTATTAAAGCATAAACAATATTTGAGTTAACAGGAGAAACTGCAACTCCTGAAATCCCCCATATTCCAGATGGAAGTCCTTTATTATTAGAAATATTCATCCATGTTTCTCCCTCATCAGTAGATTTCCAAATAGCTGAACCATCTCCACCGCTTTCTAAGCTATATGGAGTTCTTCTAATATTCCAGGTTGAGGCATACATAACTCTTGGATTATCACTTTCAAAAGAAATGTCAACAGCACCAGATCTTTCATTTGAGTATAAAGTTTTTTTCCATGTATTACCCCCGTCATTTGTTTTATAAATACCTCTATTTTTAGAATTTTTAAATAAATCTCCCATTATAGCTATGAACACAATGTTTGGATTTTTAGGATGAATTTTAATCCTACCAACTTGTACTTGATCTATATCTAAATTTAATTTTTTCCAGGTTTCACCAGCATCTTCAGATTTCCAAAATCCACCATAACCTGGAGAGACATTTCCTCTAACGGTTTTTTCACCTGTTCCAACATAAACAATATTTGGATCAGATTCACTTACAGCAACTGCTCCAATGGATCCTCCAAAATAACCATCTGAAACATTGTTCCATGTTTGACCTCCATTTATGGTTTTCCATACTCCACCTCCAGTAGCACCCATGTAAAATGTTTTTGATTTTCCAACTACACCTGTTACACTTGAAGCTCTTCCCCCTCTATATGGTCCAATAGATCGCCATTTTAAATTTGGAATTTCAAAACTAGTTGTTTGTAATTTTTTTGATTTTGATTTTTTTTGAGAAATAGTTTCAAAAGAAACAAATGATATTATAATAATTAGGAATAAAATTCTTTTCATTTTTCTGGGTTTAGTTTTTTTAAATCTAAAGAAATAAATTTATTTATTAATTTCTATCAATGATAAAGTATTATTAAATATTTTATAAATATCAAATTTTCTTTTTCTCGAAGAATAAATGATAGATAAAGGAAGTGTAGAATTCAAGTGATAATCAGTTAAAAGATCATA
>CEVQ01015056.1_pt1 | contig 11863 bp, 12 predicted proteins | sample 356551 | NCBI WGS metagenome assembly CEVQ01 (sample SAMEA2623756, study PRJEB7988) | marine metagenome | biome: marine biome (ENVO:00000447); feature: mesopelagic zone (ENVO:00000213); material: "saline water (ENVO:00002010), including plankton (ENVO:xxxxxxxx)" | depth 250 m | reverse complement strand
CTCCACCGCTGGGCTGCACATGCCATGGTTCTGATCGTTTGGCTCCATATGGTAAGGGTATTCATGACCGGATCCTATAAACCACCAAGGGAATTCAACTGGGGTGTAGGTGTGCTTCTGATGACGCTGACCCTTCTCCTATCATTCACAGGATATCTTCTCCCCTGGGACCAGTTAGCGATCTGGGCTGTCACAGTTGGATCGAACATGGCCAGGGCAACACCATTTCTTGGTCATGAAGGGCCCGGAGCCGCTCTTTTAGCGATCGGTGATATAAACTTGATCCATGTTGGCTCTGACGTGCGCTTTGCACTATTAGGTGGAAGGTTCGTAGGAGAAGCTACACTGCTTCGTTTTTATGTGTTACACTGTATTGGTATCCCTTTTATTGCCATGATATTCATGGCAGTCCATTTTTGGCGTATTCGTAAAGATGGTGGAATATCAGGGCCACTGTAAAACATAGGGATCCTTATGAGTTTAGCTGCACTTAAGTCTGCGATCGATGCCGTTTCTGCACCAACGGTCAGTTTTACATTATTAACTGTAGCCTTTCCATTTTTCTTCCCACCAACAGACTGGTTTGAAAAGATCCATAGAAAACTGGGGTTTTGGCGTTTATGGACAAAACAAGGAGGTATAACCGGATTATTCCTCATCACGGTCTTCTTCGTATTAGGCTATTTTGATAAGAACTTCAATGTTACACTTACAAAACCAGATAATTTCCCGATCGTTCTTATGGTATACTCTATGTTCTTCTACATATGGCTGGGAATGTATAAAGCGTATCAGAATGATGAACGATTGGATGCAGGGCTAAGGCCCAATGAATATAATGACCCAGATGATAAGGTCCTTGTTTGGCCAGACTTGGTTTATATCGAGTTCATAGCGCTTATTCTTTTTCAGGTATTCCTTATCGTCTGGTCCATACTGGTGGCTGCTCCAATTGAAGAGCCAGCAAACCCTGCAGCAACACCAAACCCATCTAAGGCTCCATGGTATTTTCTAGGTCTCCAAGAAATGCTTGTCTATTTTGATCCATGGTTGGCTGGTGTCGTGTTCCCAACAATGATCATATTGGGACTAATGGCCATACCCTATATGGATATCAATAAGAAAGGAGACGGTTACTATACATTCAAAGAAAGGAGGGTTGGTATATTCATTTTCATGTATGGCTGGATAGTTCTTTGGTTATTTCTCATACTTATCGGTACATTTTTCAGAGGACCTAACTGGAACTTTTTCGGCCCTTTTGAATATTGGGATACACATAAGGTCGTAGCCTTAAATAATGTGAACCTATCTGAATTATTCTGGGTCAAGCTATTAGGTAAGGGCTTACCGAGTAATATATTGGTAAGAGAATCCTTAGGTTTTATGGCAGTGGGTATTTATTTATTTATTCTGCCATTGATACTTGCCAAAACAAAGCTAAAAGAAACCTACGAAACCTATGGTCCTATAAGATTTGTTAGCCTAATGATATTTGGCTTAGGTATGCTTGCACTGCCGATCAAAATGTACCTACGATGGGCAATTAATCTGAAATATATCGTTGCGATCCCGGAATGGTTTTTCAACATATAGTTAAAACCCCATAGAAAAAAGAATGTTTAAGAACGACGAGAGATATTGGGACATAAACCTACTCAATAAGTGGTTCGGGATATCATCACTCATATTTCTATTTTGTATGGTCTGGGTATTTATTGATGACAATGATGATGAGTTTAAGATCTACCAGAAAAAATTCAGAGAACTTGAGATCGATATTACCCAGAACAATCTGGACAAAGAATTAGAGACCGTAAAAGAAAGCAGAAAAGAGCTCGAAAAAAAACTTGCTGCTGCTGAAAAGAATTACATTTCTCGTTCTAATGAAGTAGGATCGATCGAAAAAACCCTAACTGATGCCCAGACAAAATTCTATAAAGCAAACATGGATTTTCAGGGTCAGAAAGCAATGATAGATGAGCTCAAGTTCTTGGTCGAGAGCGAAAATGTTCACGACAGTTCGCATGAACAGGATCATAGGAAAGACTATGACAAAGCACTCGCAAAACTGGATGAATTGAAGCTAATAAAGGAAAACTATGAGATAGAGATCAAAGATAATGAAGAAAAATTAAAAGATTTGAAAAACGAACTAAAGAAGACTCAGGATGAACGAGATTTTATACTTCGTGATGTGAACATTGCAGACGGAAAATTAAAATTGTTAGACAGGTCAAGAATGAGTTTCTTGAATAAGATCGGTGATATAGTCAGGGATCTCCCGATCCTTGATTTTATGGACCCATACTACAAGGTAAATCAAATAGTAGTAAAAGATGTTCATTATGATGTCAATTTCACCACCATGCCAGTGGTAGACCGTTGCACAAGCTGCCATCTTGGGATCAGTGATCCTGATTTCACTAATGTGGAACAGCCATTTACCACACATCCAGACCTAGAGTTGTATCTCACAAGCGCATCACCCCACCCGTTAGAATCCTTTGGCTGCACATCCTGCCATGCAGGTCGCAGCCGAGGAACATCCTTTCTTTCTTCCGCACATACACCAAACTCTCCAGAACAAAAACATGAATGGGAACAAAAATTTGATTGGGAAAAGATCCACCATTGGCTACAACCAATGCTTCCCAAAAAATATACAGAAGCAAACTGTTTCAAATGCCATATGAATACGAGTGATCTGGCTGGTGCAGAAAAATTGAACATGGGACTCACTCTGGTGGATAAAGCGGGCTGCAATGGTTGCCATGTTGCTGGTAACTGGCCTTCTTCGGGAAAATCGGGCCCTGACCTAAGAAAGATAAATAAAAAATTGAGTCCTGATTGGGTGGCAAAATGGATCAAGAACCCACGGAGTTTTCGCCACAATACACGCATGCCAAGCATATTTGAACAAGACAACCAGACCACTGAACCCATGTCCAAGCGCAACGTCAGTGAGATAGCTTCCATAACCCACTATCTTTTCAATGATAAATCACTGGATAATGGCAAAACAACAAGTAGGTACCTTGGTAGCCCAGTAAACGGTGAAAAAATATTCCAAGCTGTCGGTTGTATGGGTTGTCATATAAGCGAGATCGATGCATCACTCGCACCATCACCGAACACATTTTCTAACTTGACCAAGCTGCAGGGACCGAACCTGATAGGGATGGGGTCAAAAGTATCAGCCGAATGGCTCTTTAATTGGCTTAAGCAGCCACATGATTATATGGCTTCTACTCGCATGCCCAACTTGCGGCTTAGTGATCAAGAAGCCAAAGATCTCACTGCCTATCTGTTGGATAGTAAGATCTATGATTTTGATAAATCAGAAACACCAGAGATGGACCCTGCTGTTTTAGATGAACTAACCATGGATTGGCTCCGAAAAATGAATCCAGAGAAATTCGCTGTTGAAAAAGCATCAAAAATGTCAACAAAAGAAAAACTGACCTTTGTTGGGGAAAAAAGTATTAGGCACTATGGTTGTTTTGGCTGCCACAATATCGATGGATTCATGGACGCTAAGCCTATTGGAACTGAGATTACTTATCAGGGATCCAAGACAATAGACAAGTATGATTTTGGATTATTTCACGATATTGAGCATACAAACTTTGCATGGATCGAGAACAAGCTTCGTACTCCACGCATTTATGATAGGGGAAAGGAAAGTGATCCGTTCGATCTCTTGAAGATGCCCAATTTCTATTTTACTGAAGATGAGATCGAGGCCATAACCACAGCGATCTTAGCATTCAATACAGATGGGGTCGGCGAGGATCTTTTAGCGCATAAGAAACTACCAGATCATAACGAAGAGGGTCACCGGTTGGTAAAAAAGTATAATTGTCAAGGCTGTCATCTTATAGAGGATCGGGGTGGCCAATTAGTGGAGCAGATCGGGCCTCCTGAGTATGGTCCACCGAACCTGAATACTGAAGGGAAAAAGGCCAACCCCAATTGGCTTCTTAGCTTTTTCAAAGACCCGATTATCATCCGTCCTAATATTCAGGTAAGAATGCCGAGTTTTCACCAGATCAATGATAGGGAGTGGGACATTATCATTAAATATTTTCAGAGTATCGATGATGAGAATGTTGGTTACAGGGCTGATCATATAGTGAACGAGAAAAGCACTGAGTTTCACGCTGGAGACAAGCTCCATGAGCTTGGAGCCTGCAATAATTGCCATTTCTACGGAACAGAGTTCCCAAAACAGACCGCATCCACATGGGCAGCAAATCTAGCCATGACCAAGGTTCGCTTTAATCCGGATTGGATAATAGAATGGCTGAGAGATCCTCAGGAGATCATGCCAGGAACAAAAATGCCTGCACCATACCTACCCACTCCAGACGTTTTGGAGGTAGATGATGCAGAAGCAACCTGGGGCAATGAGCTTGTAGAATTAAGCGGTGATCAGGATGCTATGCTGGAAGGCTTGCGAGATTATTTATGGACCATCGATGGAAAAGTGGATATTTCTCAAGAGGTGAAAGACTATTTCGAAGAAAACGGGTATGATTTTTCCGATATAGATGATGAGGATGAATGGGATGATGAAGATTGGTAGTAACATATTCATTTAATAAAAATGCCTCATGTATGAGGTTTTTTTATTTTCTGGATGAAATCAGATTCTTCAATTCTTTTTCAACATCTTCCGCTATCCATTCATCTCCTTTCCAATCAGCGAGTAGCCTTAATTCTGGATCGATTAGAACGGACCGAAGCTTATGCCCAATATTATTATTCTCAACGCCCCAAAAATCACAACCGACCTGTCTGGTAAGAGTATAGATATCATCGATCCTGCCAATACTTGACCAGATACTCCAATTCTCATATCCATCTAAGATATCTCCATAAGCACTACGCAGTATTTCTGGAGTATCATATCTATGATCAAAGCTCACCATGATAAGCTCAATTTCATCGATAGACCGAAATGCTTTTGCAAGGACCTCATTTTTCACGATCACTGCTGGGCACATGGTGGGCATTGGACAACGGCTAAAGATAAACGATATAAATCTATATTTACCATTTGAATCACTGAGCCTGACCGGTCGTCCTTCAATGTCAACCAGGGTCACATCATTGATCCTCTCACCAATATTTTTTTTCATATATGAATCATCGGAACTGAAAAAATCATCTGCAAATGGTTCAATATTCTTGTGACCCTTTACAATAAAATTAGAAGCATTAGTAGTAGTATCATTCCATATAAAACTGAAATGAACACTGTCACCTACAGATATACCCGAAATTTCTATCGAGTCCCGCACATTAAATGGCATGACCATCGGCATCATCAAATCAGGGATCGTATCATGGTCAACTACTATAATGTTCTCTCCTGGTCTTATATCAACGATAACCCCTTTTACAGGATATATCTTCACTGGATCAGAACAATAAATACCTATTAAGGCTACAACAAAGAATGGTAGAGCTTTTTTTTGTGACATTGTAAAACAAATTAAAAAGGGCGGAGAACCACCCGCCCTTTAAACTAAGACCATATTATTATTTCTACTTCTTTTTGGGACGTGAAAAGGTAAAATCCTTAGTGACGGCCTGATCTCCAATAGTGACAGTTGCTGTCAATGGATTTTTCTTGAATTTCTCTTGCCAGCAAACCACTTCATATGTCCCGGCTGGTATATTGTCGATCAAATAACTTCCATTCGTATCTGTAATAGCAAAGTAGGGATGATCTGAAACTAATGCCCAACTTTTCATCCATGGGTGCACATCACATTTGATATAGAATGGATCCTCTGATTTCTCAAATGTTGATTTCTTCTCCTTGACAACTTTTGGCATTGCAAAGTTGAACTCCTTATTTACCTTGGGCATCGAATGAATATTATGCAAAGTGGGATCACTATTCTTTATCAATAATTCTTGACCAGCCTGCATAGCAAAAACGTGGGGGATATAGATACATCCTTTTTGATCAATGACCACGGGCTCTTTAGGAACACCGCCAGAGTATTCAACATTTCTAAGCCAAACTAAGCATTCCGCTAGATCCCCATTGCTATTGACCTTGAAACTCTCACTGAATACGGGTCCAGAATGCGCAGAACCACAAACAGGATCTGCATCCATTCTTAATTTTTTTTTCTTTGGAGGCTTACCATCAAACCTAACACTGCCTTTCAATGAACCGGCATGTATGTTGCTATATATTGTTGAAAATAATATTACCGCTATTAAAATCCTGATTTGACTCATTCTAATCCTTCCATCTACGTTTGACTCAGGCTATGAATTTAAATTTTTATCTGCTTCCCTTCAAAGGTATTAGACCAACGAATTTATCAGAAGTTAGAGATTCCCTACTGGTTTTCTGCATTAATTTTCATTAATAAAGAAGGTTGAGAATGTGGTCTTTCATGATAATGTGTTATGTTTTGATGCTCAGTAATTTTCTGATCATCTTGCTTACGGGATTAATGGGCTATTTTAAGTTTACAGTATGGGGGGTAGCCCACGCTCCATTCGCAGTTTTCGCTATCATCGTATTCATCCTTACTGAAACGTTAGTGATGTTCTTTTTCATAGCCACTGGAAAAAGTATAAAACAAATGATAAATAATGACAATAGATTTGAAGAATTTTGGGAACAGACCATTAGTGTCAAGAAACAGGTTTTTCCGCAGATCATCCTTACAATAACACTGATTGGAATTTTATTTATCCACGGTGGGGTGATTGATAATGGTCTACCATTTTCCTGGCTCCATGGCCCCCTGTTCATATTAGCATTTCTCCAGCACACATGGTCTCTTATCATAAAGAACCGTTCATTCAGGCAACAGGTCAATATAGCCACAGAAATATCTAAAGGACTGGAGTAGCAGTGTACTATATGTCCAAAGGATTGGAGTTTCTGGGATTAATAGTGCTCGTGATAGGTTTTATCGTGAAGTTTCCCGGTCTAATGGACCCAAAACTGTTCATTATAGGCATAGTATGTTTTGGTGCTGGATGGATCATAGAAAGGTATACACTGCAATAAATTTCTTTCTATCATTTTGAACATAATATATTAATTTTGCCGTCTAATTTCTTCAAATATCTATGGCAATGTACAATCATTTAAAAGGCATCCCTGAACTGCCGGACCTCCCGAATGTGAAAAAGAAGCGCCCAAAAGAGATGGCAGTCGTCGATGAAGACAATTGTACGGGCTGTCTCGCTTGTGTTCCCTTCTGTCCAGTGGACTGTATAGAATCAGTTCCAAAAGAAAAATATGATATTCCGATACCCCCTGTTCAGGTCCGATTCAATGAATGTATTGGCTGCAAGGTATGTGCCAGGGTCTGCACAAAAATGACATGGGATGCGATTCGAATGATCAATATAGATACTTTTGAAGAATTATATGACATTACTATTGACTAAAAAACCCCATCAAAAATATTGAGCTCTGATTCACATCACCAGGAAGGTTTCATACGAAAGTATATCTTTTCGATAGACCATAAGATCATTGGTCTGCAGTATGGTGTAACCTCTCTTTTGTTCCTTCTTTTTGGTTTTTCACTCATGATAGTCATGCGCTGGCAGCTGGCCTACCCAGAGACCGTGATCCCAATAATCGGATTCTTGTTTGGTGAAGCAGGTGTAATGCTTCCTGAACAATATAATTCCCTTGGTGCAATGCATGGTACTATCATGATCTTTTTAGGTGTTGTTCCTTTGGCAGTTGGTGCCTTTGGAAACTATGTCGTACCACTCCAGATCGGTGCACCTGATATGGCTTTCCCTAAATTGAATGCAGCCAGCTATTGGAGTTATTTTGTTGGCGGAGTCATAATGCTGGCTAGTTTTTTCATGCCCGAAGGTGCTGCCCGTTCAGGTTGGACATCTTATCCTCCCCTATCTGTTTTTGAATCTGGCCAGACCATGTGGCTGATAGGTATGGTATTCCTCATAACGTCATCCTTGTTAGGATCAATGAATATTATAACTACTATCATACAGCTTAGGGCACCAGGCCTTACCTGGATGAGACTGCCCATTTTCGTGTGGGCCCAGTTTGTAACATCCTTTCTATTGGTATTGGCGTTCCCTCCGCTCGAAGCAGCTGCAGTATTACAATTAATGGACCGTATCGCAAGCACAAGTTTTTTTATGCCTAGTGGTCTGGTCTATGCTGGGGAACCTGTAGATGTATCAGGATATGGCTCGCCATTGCTCTGGCAACATCTATTTTGGTTTCTTGCCCATCCCGAAGTATATGTTTTGATCCTTCCGGCAATGGGTATCGTTGGTGAAATACTGGCGAATAATACCCGAAAACCGATATGGGGATACAAATCAATCGTCTATTCTATAATTTTTCTCGGATTTTGCTCTTTTATTGTCTGGGCGCACCACATGTTCCTTACAGGAATGGGACAGGTCATGAGTACTTTTTTCCAGACCACAACAATGATCATTTCGATTCCATCTGTCATTATCCTGACAGCTTATTTTATGTCCCTTTGGGGAGGCTCCATTCGTTTCAATACCCCAATGCTGTTCGCGCTGGCATTTTTGCCAATGTTTGGCATTGGTGGTCTTACCGGGCTACCGTTAGGATTAGCAGCATCGGATATCTATCTTCATGATACCTATTACGTAATAGGACACTTTCATTATGTTGTTGCACCGGGAACTCTTTTTGCATTATTTGCAGGTATATACTATTGGTTCCCAAAGATAACTGGCCGAAAAATGAATGAATCTTTGGGCAAGCTTCACTTCTGGCCATCATTTATTTTCATGAATGGTATCTTCATGCCCATGTTCATTCAGGGTCTGGCCGGTGTTTCCAGGCGCCTATATGATGGCGGACAAATGTATGCTCATGCCAGTGGTGTTCTTGAATGGAACACGTTCATGTCTATCTCAGCTTTTTGTTTGGGTGCAGCGCAAATCCCATTTATAATTAATTTCTTCATGTCCATTCTCGTAGGTGAAAAAGTAGATAAGAATCCATGGGAATCCACAACGGTTGAATGGTCAGCTCCTTCCCCACCAATAGGGCACGGAAATTTTGATACTGAAGTCGTTGTACATCATGAGGCTTACGAATACAATGTTCCCGGTGCAAAAAATGATTTTACCCCACAAACAGAAGAACCCTAAGGAAAGATATTTTGGAGATCCCATATATAGTAGATGAGCGCGAAGATACCGGACTGATCAATTCCAAGCTTGGGATCTGGATCTTTCTGGCATCGGAAGTGATGTTATTTGGCGGATTATTCTCTGCATATATATTTCTGAGAATGGCCGCCCCACCGGGAGATTTTGCTCACTGGGGATCTGAGTTGAATGTTCCTTTGGCCACTCTTAATACCCTGGTGCTTATCACATCGAGCGTTACAATGGTCATGTCATGGGCATCTTTAAAACTAAAGGATTTTGATAAATACAAGATCTATATGGGGTTAACATTATTGTGTGCCGCTATTTTCCTTGTTGTAAAATATTTTGAGTATACTGCCAAATTCCACCATGATATTTTTCCATCATCCAGCACCTTCATGGCGATCTATTTTACCCTCACGGGTCTTCATGGATTGCATATTATAGGCGGTATGATCGTTTTAATATATTTCTTTTTGCCATTTGGGAATAAAATGTGGCACACTGATCCTGAGCATTTTACGAATCGAGTTGAAGCAGTAGGATTATACTGGCACTTTGTGGACCTTGTTTGGATCTTTTTGTTCCCAATACTTTACCTGCTTTAGGAGAGAAAAAAATATGAGTGACCATGATTCAGCGTCAATACAAGACCATATACGAGTCTATTTAACGGTATTTGGCGCATTAGCTGTTCTGACCGTTTTTACAGTATTAGCTTCATACCTTGATATCAGCACGTCTGAGGCAATATTCCTTGCCCTATGCATTGCATCAGTAAAAGGATCCCTAGTTGCGGGCTATTTCATGCACCTGATCTCAGAAAGGTCGACAATTATCTGGACCCTTATGCTTACAGCGATATTTTTTTTCGTACTAATGTTCATTCCACTAATGTCAATTACTGACCAGGTGAATATCTAAATGATATCACTTAAAACATTTCATCTATTTTTCATTGCTGTGTCTACCGTTTTGGGCCTCTGGTACGGAATATTTGAGATAACAACCCCTACGAACCCAGGTCTTGTATCATTATGCTTAGGCTTGTGCTCCCTTGCCATTACTGCAGGATTATGCATATATGGTCTCGTAACTTTCAAAAAGTTCAAACAATTATCGTAAATATGAATAAGATCAATTCAATGATCGTGTTTATTTTCATTACTTTCATTGTTATGGAACCGATCTTTCCCTGTGCAACATGTTATGGTGCTCAGGATGCAGCAGCGACCGAAGGCTTGAACTGGGCAATAATTTCATTGTTAGGAACTACCGGTAGCGTTCTGACCGGAATTATCATAGCCATTCTTTCTATAATGAATAGGGCCAAGAAGCATGGGAAAATAATAAATGAAGAATAAAGGACGATCTTGTTAGAACTTTTACAATATTTTGGTCTACCGCTTAACGCCTCGATCCAAGGGGAGTACGTTGATAATGCAAATGTACTGATGCACTGGCTAATGCTGATATTATTTTTAGGTTGGGGTACTTTCTTTATTGTTAGCCTGATAAGATTTCGAGCTTCAAAAAATAAGACCGCTGATTACACTGGTGTAAAGTCCCATATGTCTTCCCTGCTTGAAGCTGCGGTTGCCATTATTGAGATCATTGCTCTATTTGGTTTTTCATATCCAGTTTGGGCTTACAGAGTGAATGATATCCCTGACTACAGAGATGCTGAAAATATTCGGGTAGTAGCACAGCAATTTGCCTGGAATATTCATTATCCTGGTGAGGATGGCCTCTTTGGGACCACACGATCCGATCTTGTGGATGAACAGGATAATCCTATTGGTCTTGATCGTGGCAGTCCAAACGCTTCAGATGATTTCTACACCATTAATCAACTTCACATTCCCGTGCACAAGACAATACGAATCGACCTGACCACCAAAGACGTGATCCACAATTTTAAATTACCTGAGCTACGTGTTTCACAGGATGCCATTCCTGGTATGTCGATCCCGGTACATTTCGAGGCTACTATGACATCAAAGGAATTTTTAGAAACGGTTGAAGGTACCCATAGAGAAGGTATGGGTCTGGAAATCTCATGTGCTCAGCTTTGTGGACTGGGTCACTACCGTATGAAGGGTTTTCTAACAATACATGACCAAGATGGTTATGATTCCTGGCTGGATGAACAGGCAGAATATCTTCTTGAGTTCGGCGATGATGAAGATGATTGGGGCGATGACGAAGACTGGTAAGAATTGTACCCAGAATTAAATATCAAAAAATTATAAAATTGATAAAGCCGCTATAAAGCGGCTTTATATTTTCTTGATAAGGGTAGAATTATTTCAGTAGCACCATCTTCTTGGTCTGCCTGAAGCTTCCTGCCTTTATGGTATATAGATACATACCCGCTGATACAGGCTGACCCAGGTCATTGGTGGCATTCCACTGATATGATTTAATTCCTGCATCCTGGACCTGGTTGACCACAGTTCGTACCTTATTGCCTATCATATCATAAATATCTATAGAAATATGATCCACACCCAGCAGCCTGTAGCTAATGGTCGTTACCGGATTGAACGGATTGGGGTAGGCCTTTATTAGTTCAACTTTCTTAGGCACTACAGCAAATAACCCTGAAGATAGGGCGCCACGTTCACCCGAGTAGCTGTATTCGTCTTTTTTACGAGGCATCCAATCTTCGTCGCGCCATTTGTATTGAACCGAT
>CEVQ01140601.1_pt1 | contig 11864 bp, 10 predicted proteins | sample 356551 | NCBI WGS metagenome assembly CEVQ01 (sample SAMEA2623756, study PRJEB7988) | marine metagenome | biome: marine biome (ENVO:00000447); feature: mesopelagic zone (ENVO:00000213); material: "saline water (ENVO:00002010), including plankton (ENVO:xxxxxxxx)" | depth 250 m | reverse complement strand
CAGAGTATCCTTTTACTACCCTAGAGCCCGTTTTAGGCCTAGTAGACGTTGGATACCGGACGTTTGTTATAGCCGAGATACCCGGATTAATCGAAGGTGCCCACAAAGGATCAGGCCTTGGCCATGAATTTTTAAGACACGCAAAGAGAACAGAGGGAATAGTCCATGTATTGGATGGCACGTCTGACGATTTAACGAGAGACTACAAGCAAATAAAAGAAGAAATGCTTCTGTACGACAAACACCTTTTAGACAAATGGGAGGTAATAGCGGTAAACAAGGTAGACTTGATATCAGTTAAAGAGCGAAAAGAAGAGATAGAAAATGAACTTTTACTCCTTTTGAAGGAACAATCTGATGAGGAAATAACTAGAGGAAAGATTCATTTTGTATCGGCGGCAAACGGAGAAGGCGTAAGAGATCTGATGCAAGAGCTAGCAAGCACGTTAAACGAAACAAAGCTACAAGGAGAGATTGGCGCAAAAAGAACAGACAAAGACATTTCTGTTATAACGCCCAAACCCAGAACGGAAAAAATAGAGGTTATTAGGCAAAACAACCTGTTTTTAGTAAACTCTTCCAAGGCAGAGAGAATTGTTAGAAAAGCAAAAACAGAAGACAAAATCATACTAGCTCAAGTGATGAATGAACTAAAACGACTAGGAGTTGTAAGAGCCCTAGAAAGAGCAGGGATAGGGTCGGGCACGACCGTAAGAATAGGTACTTGGGAGATGGATTGGGAATGAGCAAAAGCATGGATAAAATCGGGATTTTTGGAGGAACCTTCGATCCCATACATACAGGCCATTTATTGGTGGCCCAAGAAGCAGCGTCGACATTAGGGCTGGAACAAATTTGGTTTATTCCTACAGGAGAACCTTGGCTCAAGGAAGGAACCAACGTTTCTCCGGCAAAAACCCGATTAGAAATGCTCGATTTAGCCATAGGAAATAACAGTAGATTTAAAGCATGCTCTATAGAAATAGATAGGCCTGGTCCGTCGTATACCGTAGAAACATTGCTGCAATTAAATCAATCGGGGTATCAGGGAAAGCCGTCTTTTATAGTAGGGATGGATTCTCTGGAGACTCTACATCGATGGCATCAGCCCGCACGACTGTTTGACTTATGCGATCTCGTGGTTATAGCTAGGCCTGCTTATTTGGGAATTAACCCGGAATCCATAGAGAAAATCAAACCGGGAGCATCAAAAGACATAACGTTCTTAAATGGGTTAAGAATAGGGATTAGCGGGACAGAAATCAGGAAACGTGTTTTCGACCACAAGCCAATAACCTACTGGGTTCCAGACGAAGTAGAGAGATACATATACGAGAACAACTTGTATGGAGAGTGAAACAATGGACTCAGAAATAGCCAACCAAATACTGAACCTGGCAGGAAAACTCCGCGCGCTACAATATGGAGAATTTCTTCTGTCGTCTGGAACAAAAAGCAACTATTACTTTGACGGGAGATTGATTAGCCTTCATCCCGAAGGGAGTTATTTGCTGGGCAAAACCTTTCTGAATGCTATTCGCGGGACTAGCATATCGGCAGTAGGTGGGCCGGCAGTAGCTGCTATTCCAATAGTGTCCGCAGTTACTCTAACAAGCCACATCGAAGAAAACCCAGTTGAAGCGTTTTTTGTAAGACCCACGGCGAAAGATCATGGCACTGAAAGACAAATAGAAGGAAACTTGAAACCGGGTAGCCATGTGATGATAATTGACGATGTATGCACTTCCGGGGGTTCCTTATTTATTGCTATAGACGCAGTTGAGAGCATCGGGTGTAAAATAGAAAAAGTAATGGTTGTCTTAGACAGGAAGCAGGGAGGGAGAGAAAAGATAGAAGCAAGAGGATATTCCTTTGTTTCTGTATTGGAACCGGACGAAACAGGAGTAATTCGGGTTTCGTCCGGTAACGGCGGATAAGAAAGAAAGACTATGAACATCTACTACCCCACAATAGAAGAGGCGAACACGCTGGCTCAAAAGGGAAACCTGATACCTTTGTACACGGAGATAAACGCCGACCTAGAAACCCCGGTTTCTGCATACTTAAAGATAGCCACGGGTTCCTATTCCTTTCTATTGGAGAGTGTTGAAGGCGGAGAAAGAGTGGCAAGGTACAGCTTTATAGGAACAGAGCCTTTCCGGGTTGTCAAAACTGGACCCGGTCAAGAACAAGGAGAGGTTGACCCTCTAGATCTGATAAAAACCACACTAGGCCAATACATGCCAGTCGAAATTCCGGGGCTTCCTCGATTCCAAGGAGGAGCAGTAGGGTATCTTGCCTACGACACGGTTAAATATTTCGAAAAAGTTCCAATCCCTGTTGACGATCCGTTTGAACTGCCAGAATCCCAATTTATGTTCGTAGATACTCTTTTGGTTTTCGATCACGTAAGGCACAAAATCAAAGTAGTAACCCACATACATTTAGACGGATCAACAATGGATGACGCCTATCACAAGGCAACCGAACGAATAGAAACTCTTGTTAAAAGACTGCAGGAACCGCTTCTCTTAGACAAGACTGAACGAAACCATGAGGCAGCCGGCATAAAAGAAATTGCTTCAAACGTAACCGAGGAAGAATTTAAAGAAAAAGTGAAGAAAGTCAAAGAATATATCTACGCGGGAGATATTATTCAGGCAGTATTATCTCAGCGTCTTTCAAAAAAAACAGACGCAGAACCCTTTGATATATACAGGGCGCTTAGAACCCTTAATCCCTCACCATACATGTACTTTCTTGAGCTAGGCGGATTCCACATTGTCGGAGCCTCGCCAGAACTTTTGGTGAGGGTCGAAGACGGAATAGTTTATAATTTCCCCTTGGCAGGCACTAGGCCAAGGGGGGCAACTCCCGCAGAAGATGACGCCTTGGCGGAGGAGCTTAAGGCAGACGAAAAAGAAAGAGCCGAGCACATAATGTTAGTTGATCTTGGGAGAAACGATGTGGGACGAGTGGCAGAAGCAGGATCGGTAGAGGTTACAGACCTGATGAGGGTAGTCAAATATTCTAATGTAATGCATTTAGAATCTGAAGTTAGGGGAAAGTTAAGGCAAGGTAAAGACGCATATGACGCTTTAAGGTCCTGTCTTCCTGCAGGAACTTTGTCAGGAGCGCCGAAAATCAGAGCCATCGAGATACTGTCGGAGCTTGAAGGAGAAAGAAGGGGGCCTTATGGAGGTGCCGTTGGCTATTTTGGTTTTGATGGAGCAATGGATACTGCCATTACAATTAGAACTATGGTTATAAAAGATGGTACGGCGTATATACAAGCAGGAGGAGGCATTGTGGCGGACAGTATCCCAGAATCCGAATATCAAGAAACTCTGCACAAAGCTAGGGCAGCCTTACGAGCACTGGAAGAAGCAGAATCACGAAATCTCTAAACACTGACTGAAAGACAGTTTCTGTGGGAAAAAGCCAACTAAATTAACCTTCAGTGTTTCCCTGGCGCCACCAACTTAGGCAAGCAAGCTTTTATTATGAAAAGCAGAAAAACTCATATAATACCGATCGCTGTTTTATGCACAGGAATCATATTGCTGATAACAGCCCTGTCATTCCAGGCTTACAAAGTGGTTTCTCATGCCCAATTAAGCAAAATGGAATACGAAGCCCAAGGACTTGAAAAAGAAAGTACGATGCATGAAGCATTGTATCCAGGAAATCTGATCGACCCTTTGGATTGGGATAATCCGCGGATAACCGACATTAGGGAAAAGAGAGTGGATCCGACGAAGCAATTCCGATATGAAAACAGTGAAACGACAATGCAGGCGGAGCCACCCAGGTCAATAGAAATACCAGCGATAGAACTTTCTTCAGAAATTAAGTCCCTGACTATTCAAAACTACGGAAATGCACGGGGATGGGAAACACCAAGAAATGTCGTCGGACACATCCCAACCACTGCGAATCCGGGGCAAGAAGGCATAGCATACCTGTTTGGACACCTGAACAGCCCGATTAGAGGCGAAGGATCAGTATTCCGAAACCTAACAAAAATACCGGATATTCTCCGTCAAGGGAAAGACGTATATGTATATGTGACAGACGAAGGTGAAAAAACATACCTTTATCAAGTTAACAATACAAGGGTCATACCTCAGGAAGAGTTCAAAATAGAAGATTCAAATAGTGCACTGATTGAACTAGTGGCATGTGTGCCATCTTATATCTATGACCATAGACTGATAGTTACGGCTAAGTTAGTCGGTTTTAAGTAAGTACCGAGCCCACGGGCGCTGAATCAAACATCCAAGTTCTTGACGTTCGCTGCATTGGCTTGAATAAATGCTCTCCGTGGAGCCACCTCTTCGCCCATTAACTCTGTGAAAACTCGGTCCGCCGCCTCTGCATCTTCTGCCGTGACTCGCAACAAGCTACGAGTTTGGGGATTCATAGTAGTATCCCAGAGCTGGTCAGGATTCATTTCCCCTAAGCCCTTGTATCTTTGAATGGACAGACCGCGCTTCCCCTCTAACTTTTCCAAGAGGGAATCCTTATCGTTCTCAAGATAGGCGTAATGAACTTCTCTGCCCGCTTGAATCTTGTATAGAGGAGGCTGTGCAATGTAAAGGTAGCCTTCTTCAATGAGCTGGCGCATATTTCTGTAAAAGAACGTCAAGAGTAAAGTTCTTATGTGTGATCCGTCGACGTCTGCATCAGTCATAATAATTATCTTGTGGTATCGTAGCTTCTCTAGGTTGAGATCGTCACCGAGATTGGCTCCGACCGCTGTTATTATAACGCGAATCTCTTCATGGCCGAGCATTTTGTCCAGACGAGCCTTTTCGACGTTCAAAATCTTACCTTTTAGAGGCAGAATGGCCTGAAATTTTCTCTCCCGACCTCCCTTAGCAGAACCACCTGCAGACTCACCCTCCACCAAGTATAATTCAGACAACGAGGGATCCTTTTCAGAGCAGTCGGCTAGTTTCCCGGGTAGAGAACCACCGTCCATGGCGTTTTTCCTTAAAACCATGTCCCTAGCCTTGCGAGCTGCCTCACGGGCCTTTTGTGCGGTGAGACTTTTGTCTATGATGCGACGTGCTTCGTTCGGATTCTCTTCTAGATAGTAAATTAGAGATTCAGCTACGACTGAATCCACTTGTCCTTGGACTTCTGCGTTGCCCAACTTCCCCTTGGTTTGTCCTTCAAACTGTGGGTCGATCAGCTTCACGCTTAACACCGCGGCAATGCCTTCTCTTACATCTTCCCCGGAGAAATTGGCTTGGTCTTCCTTTAGGAACTTCTGTTTTCTGGCGAAGCCATTCAGGGCTCGAGTTAGGGCAGTCCTAAATCCTGTTAGGTGAGTGCCTCCGTCAGCTGTATTAATACAATTGGCAAAAGAGTAGACTTGCTCCGAATACCCGCCATTATACTGGAAGGACGCCTCAACCATCGTGTTATCGACTGTTTTCTGAACATAAAAAGGATCAGCTTGCAGGACTTCCTTGTTATGGTTAAGTTGAGAAACAAAACTCACGATACCCCCATCGAACTTGTAGCTTTGCTTCCAAGGCGAATAGCCCTGTTCTTTGTGCCATTCACTGACAAGGGAAATTTGTAAACCTCTATTTAGGTAAGCCATTTCTTTGAATCTTTGAGATAAAACACCAAAATCATATTCGGCACTGCCGAATATTTTTTCGTCAGGCATAAAAGTGGTCGTAGTCCCCGTGCCGGTTGCTTTTTTTACCGATTTGAGTGAATCTATTGCAGCCCCGCGTTCGAAATTTTGTTCGTGAAGCAGTCCGTCTCTTTTTACCTCCACTTTTAACGATGAAGACAAAGCATTTACTACCGATGCTCCAACACCGTGAAGCCCCCCGGATACCTGATACCCTTTGCCCCCAAACTTTCCGCCTGCATGCAGGGTGGTCATGACTGTTTCTACTGCGGTTTTGCCTGTCGCTGGATGAACATCTACCGGTATACCTCTACCATCATCTTCGACTTTAACTGAACCGTCTGGCAAGATACGGACAGATACCTTAGTACAGAAACCCGCCATTGCTTCGTCAACGGCGTTATCAACAATTTCGTATATCAGGTGATGCAATCCCCGGCTATCTGTGCTACCAATGTACATTCCTGGACGCAAGCGAACAGCTTCCATTCCTTCGAGTACTTGGATGTCTTGGGCTGTATAATCTAATGAAGCGGAGTTAAGTTCTGCCATAGTTGATCTACCTCGTGCGCACTATCTGCACCTTTATATTTGTGCTGACAAGGGAACAATGCCCCAGCCAGGTCGTAATGAATCGGCAATCAAGCAATTAGCGGTTGCCGAGCGAAGTGACGATACAAATTTATCGGTAAGAGAGTACCCCCTCTTTATTATTGTGGCTTGTAGGGCCTAAGGCCAAACGAAGCTCATTTAAGCATGAAAATAGTAACATAATCCTATCTAACTGTCAAAGCTGACAGGCGTAAATAATGTATTGTAAGCAAGAGATCTAACGCTAGGCACTTTTCTCAAAACGGAGTTCTATGTTAGACTTCCGACTTGAGGCAGTATGACAGATAAAGAAAATAGAGTTTTCTCAGGAATGAGACCATCAGGCAGGCTACATTTGGGCAACTATTTGGGAGCTTTGAAAAACTGGGTGGTTTTGCAGCAAGAATTCCAGTGTATATATTGTGCCGTCGACGTCCATGCCTTAACAGACATGCAAGGAGATTCCACGAAAGACATTAAGCCAAATATACATGAGATGGTTTTAGATTGGCTGGCAGCGGGAATAAATCCAGAAAAGAGTTTGGTTTTTGTTCAATCACACGTTCCAGAGGTAATGATTCTGCACTCACTGCTTAGCATGGTAACGCCTCTTGGGTGGTTGATGAGAGTTCCTACATTTAAAGATAAGATACGGCAAATGGAAGAAACAGAAGAAAGCGTTAGCTACGGCCTTGTTGGATATCCCGTTCTTATGACGGCAGACATAATACTATACAAAGCAAACACCGTTCCGGTCGGAGAAGATCAATTGCCGCATATAGAATTGGCCCGGGAGATTGTCAGAAGGTTTAACAATTTATATGGAAAGACTTTTCCTGAGCCACAATCTAGATTGACGGAGCACCCACTCATCAGAGGGTTAGACGGAAAACAGAAAATGAGTAAGAGTTTAGATAATCATATCGAATTGGCTATATCCCCAGAAGAGACGCACAAAAGAGTTCGGGGAGCTTTCACAGATCCACAGAGATTAAAAAAAGAAGACCCAGGTAATCCATTGATATGCAACGTGTATTCTCTTCACAAATACTTCAATCCTGCAAAACTGGACACCATTTACTCCAGGTGCGTAGCTGCTGACATAGGATGTGTAGAAGACAAAGAGATTCTATCAACCGGCATTAATGAGATGCTTAGGGAATTCCGAGAAAAACGTGAGGAATTAGCTAGCAATCCCAAATATGTGTCGGAAGTTCTTGCCGAAGGAGCAGAACGGGCTAGGTCAATAGCACAGCAGACTCTGTCTGAAGTTCGAGAGCGTATGGGCATCTCACAATCAATCTAATATTCTGAAGAGGTTGCCTAAACGATGAATGCCAAGAACAGCGATTTTGAGAATGTTACATCTTCTGCTATTCAAATAGTTAAAGACGCCGGAAAATTATTGGTGGACAGGTTTAATGGTAAAAAACAAGTTTCTTACAAAGGAAGAAACGATTTAGTTACGGACATTGATAAGCTTGTTGAAGAACAAATAATAAAATCTCTGCGCAATGCTTTTCCTGGATGTGGAATTGTGGCGGAAGAGTCAGATCCCATAACAGCACAAACAGACATGACATGGATAATAGACCCCTTAGACGGAACCAGCAACTATGTAAACGGCATACCTTTTTTCGCTGTCAATCTTGCACTAATGACAGGTAATGAAGTAGTACTGGGAATAACATTCGACCCGATGAGAAATGAACTTTTCCATGCTGTAAAGAACAAACAGGCCTATCTGAACCAAAAACTCATCGAGGTATCAAGTAAAAAAAAGCTGAAAAACGCCCTTATAGGATATGACCTCGGTTATTCAGATGAAAAAGCTAGAACTGCAATCGAAATGATTTTGCAGTTGTGGTCTAGCATAAGGTCGACAAGAATGATGGGCTCTGCAGCACTGGGCTTGGCTTATGCGGCTTGTGGTAGAACAGATTTGTACTTTCATCACCATTTATCACAATGGGATTTGGCGGCTGCCCTAGTTATTGTAAGTGAGGCTAAAGGCGTGACTTCTGATAGACAAGGTCAGCCAGCATCTCTTTCATCTACAAGTATTATCGCAGCGAATCCTAGTCTGCTCAGTGATTTTCTTAGTAAAACTCAAGAAACTGCATGGAGGGTCACTTAATGACGAAGCCGGTTAAACAGCCAGCAATCCATTACGTTGTGGAAGGCAATGAAAATGTGCCGGCGATTGTCTTAATAAACGGTTTGGGGGGAGATCTGAGGCACTGGCAGGCGTTAAGGTTAATGCTGCAGGGTCAATATAGGGTCGTGTCATTGGACAACAGAGACAGCGGTCATAGTGAGAGAGGAGGCCAACAGTATTATATTAAGGATATGGCCAATGATGTAGTGGATTTACTAGAGAGACTTGCCGTCGATAAAACACATGTTATCGGATATTCCATGGGTGGGGCTATAGCCCAAGAATTGGCTATTAGCCAACCACAACTAGTTGATAAATTGATCTTGTTAGCAACATATGATAGTACCGACAATCGGGCACAGGATCTTTTCAGGGGATTCGCTTCACTAAGACGTGACTTAAATAGAGAAGATTATTTAAGATTGACTCTGCCGTGGGGGTATACATATGAAGAATACGAAAGGCCCGGTTTTGTCGAAGAAGTAATTGCCGAAGTGGTTAGCGACCCTCTATATCAGGAGAATGACGCTTTCACTAGACAAATGGAAGCAACTATAGCATTTAATTCAAGGGATAGGTTGCACTTGATAAAATCTCCGACTCTATTGGTTTTCGGAGATGAAGACATCATGACCCCAATGAGATTTGCCAACTCAATGGTTTCACGCATAAAAAATGCCAAGCTGGTTGTCATAAAAGGAACAGGCCATCTTTTTATGAGAACACGGTTCAAGGAGGCATCTGAGGCTATTAAGGATTTCCTTGACGGGTGAAATGCTACTGACAAGTATCATCACTTGAATTTTTTTATGAAACGCTCGATTCTCTCTAAAGCACCTTCTATTTCTTTCTGAGAAACAGCATAGCAACAACGGACGTGCCCTTCGCCACTTTCCCCGAAAGCCGATCCGGGAACTACGGCCACTTTCTCTTCTAGCAACAGTTGCTCTGCAAATTCTTCGGATGTTAAGCCAGTGCTTTTTATGGAAGGAAAAGTGTAGAAAGCTCCTAGCGGATCAATGCAATCCAAGCCTATTGAGAGGAGACCATTAACCATTAGTCGTCTTCGCCTGTCATATTCGAGGCGCATATTTTCCACTTCAGTTTCTCCGAACCGTAGTGCTTCCAAGGCTGCCATCTGTCCCTGGATAGGGGCGCAAAGCATAGTGTACTGATGAATTTTCATCATGGCTTCGATTATGTCGGAATTAGCACACGCATAACCAATGCGCCAACCAGTCATGGCATATGCCTTAGAGAAACCTCCCAGAAGTACCGATTTATGTTTCATTTGTGGCAAGGACGGAAAGCACGTGTGTTCAACTCCATACACTAGGCGGTCATAAACCTCATCAGAAATCACTGTTAAATCGTACTTAATGGCCAGGTTGGAAATCTCCAGCATTGCATCTCGTGTCATTACTGCTCCAGTTGGATTGTTGGGATAGCCGAGGAGTATGGCTTTCGTTCTAGGGGTTATTCGGGATTCAATGTCTGCCGCAGTTACTTGGAACGAATTTTCCATTGTGGTCGGTACATCTACCGGAATGCCGCCCGCTAGGGCTATACAAGGAACGTATGAAACGTAAGTTGGTTCTGGAACTATCACCTCATCACCGGGATCCAAAATCGATCTCATGACAAGGTCTAAAGCCTCACTTACGCCTACGGTTACAAGGATTTCGTTTGAAGGGTCATAATTGACCTCATAGAGTTTTCTGATGTGTGCAGCTATTTCCAACCTGAGTTCCATTAGGCCGAAATTGGAAGTGTACATCGTGTGGCCACTTTCTAAGGAAGTTATCGCTGCTTCTCTTATGTGCCAAGGTGTTACAAAGTCAGGTTCGCCTACGCCAAGAGAAATCACATCATCCATAGAAGCGATAATATCAAAAAATTTCCTTATCCCAGAAGGAGAAAGATTTTGCACGCGTTCAGATAAAATTCTAGAAGCTGTCGACTTTGCCTTTTTATCGTTCATGTAAACGTATCCCTATGGAGAAAGAGGAAGGCGCCTTGTTCCTTCGTCTTGATTCAAGATAATGCCGTCTTCTTTGTACCGTTTTAACAAAAAATGAGTAGTGGTCGCATTCACTTCTTGAAGAGCAGCAAGCTTCATAGCGACAAAACTTGCAACTTGCTGCATTGTGTTTCCTGAAATTAACACAGCCAAGTCATAATCTCCAGACATCAGCTGTAGAGAGCGCACTTCAGGGAACCTGGCAATTCTTTGAGCAATGCCGTCGAAGCCCACATCGTGCTGAGGAGTCATTCGCACCTCGACAAAAGCTAAAACCTCTTCCCCATTGTAGAGGAGATCTCGGTTTATTACCGTCTTGTATCCCAAAATGATCTTTTGCTTTTCGGCCTGGTCTATTAGCTCCTCGACCTCCTTTGTTGATCGCCCTGTTAACGCGGCGATTTCCTTGGCAGTGGCCTTGGCGTTGTTTTCCAGTATTGCTATTATATCTTTCATAGTGAGGGCCTCATTTTATGCCAGTCTGTTATCTGTTCAAAAGCATAGGCGGCATTCAGGATGGTATTTTCAGAAAAGTAACTTCCCATTATCTGCATACCTATAGGTAATCCATTGGAGAATCCTGCTGGTATCGATATGGCAGGTATGCCGGCTATGTTAGCAGGGATCGTACAAATATCGTTGAGGTACATTTGCAGGGGGTCTTCTGTTTTTTCACCTATTAAAAAAGCTGTTGATGGAGAGGTGGGAGTAATTAAAACGTCGTAATCATTAAAAACACTCGAAAACTCATCTCTTATCATAGTCCTAACCTTTTGTGCCTTAACATAATAAGCATCGTAGTAACCGGCTGAGAGAGCGTATGTTCCAAGCATGATCCTTCTGCTTACCTCGGACCCAAACCCGTTTTGCCTGGTTTTCTCCATCGCGTCCCAGATGGAATCCGCATCCCTGTAGGAATATCCATATTTGACTCCATCGTACCTAGACAGATTAGCCGAAGCTTCAGAAGGGGCCAATATATAGTATACAGCCAGGGCATATTTGGTTAAGGGCAAAGAAATTTCTGACACGGTTGCACCAAGTTTTTCGAAAACAAGGAGAGACTCTTTTATGCAGTCGAGAATATCGCTGTCAACACCGACCTCAAAGTACTCCTTTGGAACACCTATCTTAAGTCCCTTAATGTCTCCAGTAAGGGATTTGGAATAGCAATCGCTTACTCTTTCTATAGATGTAGAATCCATTGGGTCATGGCCGACTATGGTGTCGAGCACAATAGAGCAGTCCCGTACGTCCTTGGTTATAGGGCCTATTTGATCTAGTGAACTTGCAAAAGCCACCAGCCCGTATCGGCTAACCAAGCCATAGGTAGGCTTAAGCCCTACGACGCCACAAAGACTGGCTGGCTGTCGTATACTTCCTCCAGTATCGGAGCCTAGGGAATAGAAACATTCCCCAGATGCTACTGCAGCGGCAGGCCC
>CEVQ01020990.1_pt1 | contig 11882 bp, 9 predicted proteins | sample 356551 | NCBI WGS metagenome assembly CEVQ01 (sample SAMEA2623756, study PRJEB7988) | marine metagenome | biome: marine biome (ENVO:00000447); feature: mesopelagic zone (ENVO:00000213); material: "saline water (ENVO:00002010), including plankton (ENVO:xxxxxxxx)" | depth 250 m | reverse complement strand
CCTCTGTTGTAATGATATTGGCGAGCCATTTTCAAAGCAGTTTCCACCGCTTCAGATCCTCCGCTCGTGAAGAAAACCTTATTGAGATCCGAAGGAGTAAGTGAGGCCACTTTCTTTGCTAGTTTTATAGTTGGAATAGATGTATAGGCGAAAGGATTGTTGTAATGCATGGTAGTAAGCTGGTCGTATACCGCATTGGCTATTTCTGTCCTTCCGTGACCCACATTTACCAGAGCGAGACCGGCAAACGCATCAAAATATTCTTTACCCTCAAAGTCTTTTAATTTAACACCGTTCCCTTCGACCAATATTAAAGGCCCATCCTGTTCCTTTATATCGTCCCATTGCTGAAAAGGAAACCAAACATGATCCATTGCCTCAGTTTTTAGGTTCTCGTAAGTTTCTGTTTCGAGCCATGTAGTTAGACCTTGATAACTCATCATTACCTCCTCTGGGTTCTGGTGAAGACTTTCCGCTATTCTATTACGAAAAACTTGAATTTGCCATTATTGAATTACTCTAAACTAAGTGTGCTGTTAAAGTCTATTTAATAACTCTTTGGTGATGCTCACAATTTTTTCAGAACTAGGTAGATAGTGATCCTCTAGTGGTTTACTGTATGGAACTGGTGTATGAGGTGCGGTAACCCGTTTAATAGGAGCATCCAGGAAATCAAATGCCTCGTCGACAACGATAGCAGCTATGTCGGTTGCGATGCCACATCGGGGAGTATCTTCATCTACAATAACCAAACGGTTGGTTTTTCTTACTGATTGCAGAATAGTTTCTTTGTCTAGAGGGGATAAGCTAAGAAGGTCGACGACCTCAGGCTTCACGCCAAGGCTTTGTAAGGTTTGTGCAGCCTCTAAACATAACTGAGTGGTGTAACCAATTCCTACTAAGGTCAAGTCTTGTCCCTTGAGTGGAATACGGGATTCGCCTATAGGCAGTGTATAAGGATGATTCGGGACAGCCCCAGACATTTTGATTAACTTTTTGTCATTGCAAACAATTACAGGGTCGTCGTCCCGTATTGCCGAGAGTAACAGGCCTTTTAGTGTATATGGGTCTGATGGAACGACGACTTTAAGCCCAGGTATATGGGATAGAATACCGTAATATATCGAAGAATGCTGTGCAGCATTACCTGTACCCGCGCCAAACCTTGTGAAAATAGTCAACGGGACTTTTGCCTGCCCGCCCATCATATATCGGATTTTTGCAGCATTACTTATCAATTGATCGAAGCATACACCCACAAAATCCATGTACATTAGGTCAATTACTGGTCTGAATCCAGTTAAGGCAGCGCCAATAGCAGTTCCTAGGAAACCGCCTTCTGAGATCGGGGTATCTCGAACTCTGCTGGGACCAAATTGTTGAATTAGCCCTTTGGTTAGGCCAAAAGGACCTCCCCAGGCCTCAGTAATACCCAGATGAGCTCTACCGGCTCCTCCTGCTATATCTTCCCCCATTACAAACACAGTAGGATCTCGTTGCATCTCTTGGGTAAGTGATTCAATAAGAGCATCTTTATATTGGATTTGCCTTGTATTTGTAACAGTCAATGCGTTCGCAGCTCCTTATAGGGTTTCCAGTCCTGCATAGTTAACATAGACATCGTCGTATAAATCGGTTATAGGGCCGTAAGGACTGGAATATGCAAATTCAATTGCTTTTTCAATCGAGGTAGTAACTTCCTCACGAATTCGCTTCCTAGACTCAAAACATTTGGGATAAGAGAGTTGCATGTCATTTTCAAATTGCAAAATGGGGTCTTGTTCTCGATATTTCTCTTGCTCTTCTTTTAGTCGATAAGTCAGAGGGTTATCACCAAAAAAGTGGCCGTAATATCTATAGGTTTTACACTCGAGCAGTGACGGGCCTTGACCAGCCCGTGCTCTTCCGATTGCGACACCAGCAGCGTCGTATACCGCAAGTACATTCATGCCATCGATTGTCCAACCTGGCATGTTGTAGCCAGCAGCTCTATCGCTAATATTTGTAGCAGATGTGGCATATTCAACAGGGGTAGCATCAGCATATTGATTGTTTTCGCAAACAAACACAACGGGTAATTTCCAAATAGATGCCAGATTCATAGACTCGTGGAGAATACCTTGGTTTGCTGCGCCGTCGCCAAAAAATGCGATTGAAACAGAGTCGTTCTGTCGCAAGGTTGAGCTCAAAGCTGCTCCCACTGCCAGAGGCACTCCGGCCCCCACTATTCCAATGGTTCCTAGCATTCCTTTTGAAAAGTCTGCTATATGCACTGAGCCCCCTTTCCCTTTACATATGCCAGTAGACTTTCCAAAAATTTCTGCCATCATCTCATTTACATCAACTCCCTTGGCAATGGCGTGACCGTGGCCACGATGGGTACTACTGATGTAATCAGACACGGCTAAATGGGCGCAAACCCCAGCAGGAACTGCTTCTTGACCAACAGACGGATGAATTGACCCGCGGGTTTTGCCCTTGGAAGCTTCCTCGATGAGTCGTTCTTCAAAGCAACGGGTTGTTAGCATCGTTTTGTACAGCCACAAGATTGTTTGGTTGGATAATTCCATTTGTATTCGACGAAGGGACAAAATGCATCAAGTGGACATTTGTCCCCAACCGCCGCCTCCTGCAGTGCGTATACTTAAAATGTCTCCCGGAGTGACATCGAACGTAGCTTTCCCGTTTAGCGACACTTCTTCCACGCCACCTTTCAAAAGAGCATTTTCTCCTTTGGTTCCTTCCGAACCCCCGTTCAAACCATAAGGTGCAAAACGACGACGCTCCGAGAGGATAGTAGCTTTGGCTTGTGTTAGGAAAAGAAGATCTCTTATAAGTCCGTTGCCGCCAGCAAATTTCCCTGCTCCCCCGGTCCCCCTCCTAATAGCGTAACGGTTAACCCTAAAAGGAAATTGAAACTCCAGCGCTTCTATTGGAGTATTCAGTGTGTTGGTCATATGGGTGTGCACACCAGAGAGACCGTCTTTTGTTGGACGGGCACCCATTCCTCCAGCTATAGTTTCATAGTAAACATAAGGACTATTGGTCAAAGGGTTATGCCCGCCTACTAGAATGTTATTCATCGATCCTTGGCTAGCTGCAGGTATAATATCTGGTAATGCTTGAGCCATGCAGCCAAATAACACATCCACAATTCTCTGAGACGTTTCTACATTTCCTCCGGCCACACCGTGTTGGGGTGTAGGATTCACTAAACAGCCAAGAGGAGCATCTACAGTGATGGCACGCATACATCCCTCGTTTGCTGGAGCGGCTGGTCCAGTTATGCAGCGGATGGTATATAGAGCAGCAGATTGTGCTACTGCCAAAGGGGCATTTATACATCCAACCGTTTGAGGGGCAGTTCCTTCAAAATCGAATACTATCGAATCACCTTTTATAGATGCAGTGCAGTTGATGACAAGTGGTTGATCGCTGAGTCCATCATCATCCATAAAGTCTTTGAAGGAGTATACTCCATCAGGCAGAGATTGAATTACAGTCCTCGTCATTCTTTCTGAGTAGTCTAGTAATGCTTCGGTATGTTCGGCCAATGTGTCCGGGCCGTATTTTCTACAAATATCTTGAAGCCGTTGTTCTCCTGTTTTCGTAGCTGCAATTTGAGCAGCTAAATCTCCCTTTCTTTCTTCTGGAGTCCTTGAATTACGGCAGATAAGCTGAATAAGTTCTTCGTTGAGCGCTCCTCGGGACGCGAGTTTGAGGGGAGGTATAATAATACCTTCTTGATATAATTCCTGCGAAAGTGGCAGCGAACCAGGTGTCATTCCGCCTATATCTGCATGATGGCCTCTATTAGCAACAAAACCGATTAGTTGAGCAGCATCAGTCGGATCATAAACTGGAGAAACGACGGTTATATCTGGAAGATGGGTGCCACCTAAATAAGGGTCGTTAAGAATAACCATATCGCCGGGTTCCAGATCAAATCCCTCAAGTGCTGCATGGACAGATGCGGGCATTGATCCAAGGTGAACAGGGATATGTGCAGCCTGGGCTACCATCCTGGCTTTGGAGTCAAACACAGCGCAAGAATAATCTCTTCGCTCTTTAATGTTCGGGGAATAAGCGGTTCTGCACAGTGAGACGCCCATTTCCTCTGCTACTGAAATAAGAAGGTTCTTGAAAACTTCTAGACTAATCGAATCAACCAAATGTATAAACTCCTTTCAGGTTTGAGTGAACTTGACCCAAGTCCATTAGCTTTGGCCGAAGGATCAACGTCGTTCGAGTATATCACATGATCACGGTCAAAATAGGAGGCCAAAGGGCATGGTAGCTTAAGTATTCTTATCACTTTGTTGGCGTAAGATATGCTTTTGGATCTTACCCACAGAAGTTCTCGGAAACTGTTCTAAAAATTCAATAAATTCAGGAACTCGGAACTTAGAAAGTTTTGATTTACAAAAAAGGATGAGTTCTTCTTCAGTTGTTGATTGGCCTTCCTCTAAAATAATAAATGCTTTTATGGATTCGTCTCTAATAGGGTCGGGAACACCAATTACAGCTGCGTCTCCTACTGCAGGATGCTCTTTTAAGACTGCTTCTACTTCCCCGGCTGCAACATTTTCTCCAGCTCTTTTGATCATGTCTTTGGCCCGATCCACAAAGGTGAAATAGCCAGTCTCATCAACAGACACGATATCCCCTGTATAAAGCCAGCCATCCTGCATTGTGGAAGCAGTAGCATCTTTGTCTTTAAAGTAGCCTTTCATAATGCTAGTTCCAGGCTCTCCATGTACCAGCAATTGACCAGGCGTATTCCTGGGTACATCCTTACCGTTATCGTCAACAACGCGACATTGATATCCTAGGGTGACCTTTCCGATCGACATATTGTCGCGTTTCGCGTCTAGCGGATTTGAAAGAGGCTGGCCCATGGTCTCAGTCATTCCGTAGATTTGCATGAGAGGAACATGAAATCTTGTCTCCCATTCTTGTAATTGAACGGGGGTAATATTTTGAGCAAATATCGCAAGCCGGAGTCCACTTTTATCATCACTTGGTTGATTAGGCTGCCCTAAAAGCATGCGCATTGGAGCAGCAAAGAGGCTTGTTATTGTACATTCATATTTTGCAGCCTGATTCATAAACCGGGATGCGCTAAAGCGTGACATCAATGCAACGCTTGCTCCTACATTGAGAGCAGTCATGAACGAATAATATTGTGCGTTTGCATGGAATAGAGGCAGTGTTACAAAATGCCGATCGTCCGCAGACAACCTGACAGATTGAGATATAGCATCACTTAGGTACACATAGTTTGCATGTGTCACTAACACGCCTTTGGGCTTAGAAGTGGTTCCGGAAGTATACAAAATAGCTGCATCGTCCGAAGGGTTTATATCGATGGACGGTAGTTCATCTGATTGGGTGGATATAAAGTCTTCAAATGAAATAGTGCCTGCAATTTTATTTGAAGACTGGCACAACACAATGTTGCGTATATTCGGGCAGTCTTTTTTTGCTTCTTGTACAGTTGTTAAAAGGTTAGGCTGTGTAACTGACAAAATACTTTCAGAATGTTGCATCGGATAGGACAATTCCCCAGCAGGAGACAGTGGGTTAGTGGGCATTATGACAGCGCCAGCTTTTGCACAGGCGAACCAAAAGATAACAAATTCAGGGCAGTTCGTAAGATGGAGATTCACTTTATCTCCTTTTTGTACTCCCAATTCCAACAGAGCGTTGGCGACTTTGTTAACCTGGCTGTCGAATGCGCGATAGGTGAAACTTGAAGTTTCACCGTCGTTGTCAAACACAAGAAATATTTTTTCTGGAGTGAGGGCAACCTTGTGTTCCAATGAATCACGTAAAGTTCTGTCGCTTGCGATAGTGAATATCAAGTTTTAGCCTCCTTTTTTGGCTCTATGGATAGAGCCTGCTTCAAACTAAGATTTTTGAATTACAGTTACTGCTGAACCTGAACAGATCTTGGTTAATTTTGAGAGATCTGTGGTTATGTAACCAATGAGATTGACTGGGCTTGCTGCCCGACATTCATCTTCGTGGCTCACTGGGGTTTGCCCAAAGAATAAACACAAAGCTCGGCCAGGAGGCCAATAAGCAATAGCTCCTAGCTCGACGACATCTTGAGCAGTTGAGTCCTCTTCCAATACTAATGGGATAGCGAAGTAAATTTCTTTACCCCAAAGATTCACTGAGCCTTCTAGAGGCAATGAATTCCAAATTGCGTTGGAACAAGGGGAATCATAAAGAATCCCCTCAACAATAATTCCGTCTGAGGAAATAAGAATCTTTTTTTCCATAGATAAACCCCGATCCTAAAGCGTAATCCATAAAGCTTGCTTTATCAGTTGTTCAATCTAGCCGAATTTTAACAAAATTGGTTGTTTTTTGAAAACCAAGGTAGCAAAGTGTATGAAACCGTAATAACCAGTAATATTGTGTTAATATCTCATGTAGAGAAGGTACATGGCCATGGTAAGTGTTGATCTTAATATAATGGCTCCGTTTGAAAAGGAAATAGATGAACATTGGGCTGTAACTACGACCCAGAAGATTGTGGCAGGTATAAATGCTGGGACAGATACCCACGTGGAAATCGTATTTACTGATGACAGTACAATGTGTTCGATCAATACAAAGTTCAGGGGTTTTAACGAAACAACGGACGTCCTAGCATTTACAACAGAAAAAACAATAAGAAGTACCAGTCAGCATTCTGATCTAAGCCCCGGGGACATCCAGCCGTGGATTCAAGCTGAAGCTATTCCGGCCTCATTGGGAGAAGTCATAATTTCCGTTCCGACAGCAGCTAGACAAGCAAAGGATGGATGCGTTCTCTTAACAGCAGAAATAAGCCACTTGTTGCTTCATGGGATATTGCATCTATACGGATATGATCATGAAAATTCGGAGGATGCACAGAGAATGGAGGAAAAAGCTCGTAACGTTCAGGAGCATCTCGCTGAAAGGAATAAGATTTAGTGGAAAACGAGCAAGTCTACTATAGAAAATGGCGACCAAAGACATTCAGCGACGTTGTTGGTCAGCCTGTTGTAGTGAAAATTCTGAGCCAATCGATCCAACAAGGAAGAGTATCTCACGCTTATTTGTTTACGGGTCCCAGAGGGACTGGGAAAACAAGCATGGCGCGCATCTTGGCTAAATCAATAAACTGTTTAAGTACTGTTGCAGGAGAACCGTGCAATAGCTGTGACATATGCGAGGATGCCAATAACGGTAATTTAGTTGATGTCATAGAGATTGATGCTGCTAGTAAGGGATTAGTAGACGACATTAGGGATTTGAAGGAACAGGTATACTCGCATCCTTATAAAGCTAAAAACAAAGTCTACATAATCGATGAAGCACATATGCTTACACCTCAGGCTTGTAATGCTTTCTTGAAAATCTTAGAAGAACCCCCTAAGCATATAGTCTTTATTTTATGTACAACTGAGCTGTTAAAAATTCCAGCCACAATTGTTTCAAGATGCCAGAAATACGATTTTCGAAGAATAGCCCTCGGGGATCTAATGGACAAGTTAAGTAATGTTAGTGTCGAGGAAGGTGTTCAAATCGAAAAAGAGGCCCTGAGAACTATTTCTAGGGCTGCATCAGGTAGCTTACGAGACGCTGAGAACATTCTTGAACAACTTGTTACATATAAGGGAAATATTGTTTCGGTTGAAGATGTTAGATCGATTCTAGGATTAACTCCTGAAGAGAGAGCGTTTGCACTGGTAAAACATATCTTGTACCGCAATACAAATAGCGCCCTTGAGTTGGTTAATGCAATTGCATCAGAAGGGATTGACCTTCGCATTTTCCTTAATCAGGTTATTGAGTACCTAAGAACTATCATGTTAATTAAGTCCAAGGCTGAAACCTTTCATGAGCATACTGGGGAGCTTATTCAAGAGCTTACCCTTTTGGCGAATAATGCAAAAATGTCGGATTTAGTAGTAACATTGCAAACTTTCGGAGAAATCACTATAAGACCAGAAAATCCTTTGCCGCTGCCGATTGAATTAGCAATAGTATCTGCAACTTTTAGTGAAAATCAAGCTAAAGAACAACCTGCTGTGGTTGAAAAGCCTGTAAATACAAAGGTGCAAAACCTTGTTAAGGCCAAGCCTAGCCAACCCTTGAAAGAACTGGATGGACAACTAGAGGTAGTTGCTGATGAAACCAAAGACGAGCAACCAGCCGACACTGAAAATAGTTCAGCTAAAAAAGAACCAGTTGAGGATGAAACCCCAGAAATTTATGCTGGAGAAGATGATGACCGACATGCTGAGAAAAACTTAAGCCCTGAAACGATGAAAAACCAAGAAGATAATGATAAGTTTGTGGACGAAACTGATGAGAGAGAACGGAACACTGCAGAAGAACATGAAATCAGCGAAAAACCTACAGAAACAATCACATCGTCAGAAACTTCTGACTATAATCTAAGCACGACCCCAGTGACTCAGGACGGAAATGACAACAGGGATAAAAATTCTGATGAAACCCCAACAACTAGTGGCTATCTAACTGAGGCTAATGCACTAGACAGTACCAACTGGGGAAAGGTTGTCAAGGAACTTAGCAGGCATAAGGGCAAAAAATACAACTTCGGAGCTTTGTTAAGGGATGTGGGTAATCAATTCATTGATAATAAACAACTGATTCTTCAATTTAAACATTCTTCACTCATGGAGAAGATGGAAGAGGAGCTTCAATACAAAGAAAACGAAATGCAAGTGATAGGAATTTTGAAACAGTATTGGCAAGAGGTTGAGAGACTTGTTTTGGAAGGGCCACCAGAAGGGTCAGCTGTAAGGCTAAATAAAACAAGCTCATTAGTGCAAGCAGCCCTTGGATTAGGCGGTAGAATCGTTACTAGTGAACAGACAACCCCGGATTCTGAGTAATATATTTTTTGAAAGGGACATTAGAGTTGACGAACCTGAAGGGAACAGTAATTGTAATAAGTTTAATTGAGGAAGTGTACTTGCAATGACCTCTCGTTATTCAGAGTTCTTTCACACAACGGGCGCATTAGGAAGGTTGGTTGAAGCACTAAATAAACTTCCTGGAGTAGGGCCAAAAACTGCGCAGAGGCTAGCTTATTATTTGATTCGGACTGATGATGCTGACGCACGAGGTCTCGCACTAGCAATTATCGATATACGTGACAGAATTACCTATTGTTCAATATGTCAAAATATTACAGAGGCAGACCCTTGTAGGTTTTGTACGGACGAAAACCGAGATTCTAGTAGGATCTGTGTAGTTGAGGAACCCTTAGACGTAATAGCGATGGAAAGAACGGGAAGTTACAAAGGAGCGTACCATGTCCTACACGGAGTACTTTCTCCTTTAGACAATATCGGACCAGAAAACCTCCAAATTAATGAATTAGTCACTAGACTACAGGAAAACACGGTTACGGAGATAATATTAGCTACCAATCCCAGTGTTGAGGGTGAAACCACAGCAATGTATATACGTGACTTGTGTGGATCAATGGTTTCCTCTATTACTAGACTGGCTAGAGGCTTACCAGTTGGTGGAGACTTGGAATATGCGGATGATGTTACATTGATTAGGGCAATGGAAGGCCGTCAGGAATTTTGAAACAGAATAGACAGCCTAAGTACTATAAGACAGAAGGCATCGTTCTAAAAGGGATGCCTTTAGGTGATAGAGATAGGCTTATATCGTTATACACTCAGGATTATGGACGAGTTCGATTAGTTGCTAGAGGAATCCGTAAAATATCAAGCAAACTGTCAGGTCATTTAGACACATTCAATAGAGTTTTCGTAAGTATCTCTTCCAGAAGCAGTATTGATTCTATTTCTGGTGGCGAGGTGGTAGAAACATTCAAAGAGCTTAAAACAGACTTGAAAATTACGGCAAGAGCATTTTACATCGTTGAGTTGATCGATGATTTTGTAGCTGATGGATCCGTCAACGAAGAGCTTTACAGTTTATTACTAACGACATTGCGAGAATTAGACTTGTTGGCACAGTCGATTTCTGTTGGTAGTCAGCACGTCACTATGGAAGAGGACGTTGAATTGTTGATGAGATTTTTTGAACTAAACTTGCTTATTGATAGTGGCTATGCACCAGAGCTCAGCATGTGTGTGGTTTGTAACCAACCACTGTCAACGGAAGGTAACGGGTACAGCGTTGAGATGGGAGGGCTTGTGGGTAAAACGTGTTATCTACAAACTAAGGCAGTGCAACCAATATCTGTTGCAGCTATTAAATGCCTTAGGTTTCTGTCTGGAGCAAAAATTAGAGTTGCACAAAAGCTACGAATCAATCCTGTTTTGATGAGTGAAATACAGATGATTTTACAAAAATTTACTATGAATATTAACGAGCGCAAAATATCCGCGCGGCAATTAATTGATTCGATAAATACAATCTCGGAAGGGAAACAGTAAACTGAAACACCTGACTTTAGAGGAAGACGGTTTGTTACGTGATACACTAGATGCAAATGTTTTCAAAAATACTGATAGCTAATAGAGGAGAAATAGCCTGCCGAATCCAAAGGACATGCGCTAGGCTTGGTATTAAAACGGTAGCTGTGTATTCAGAGGCTGATAAACAAGCTTTGCATGTTATAGCTGCTGATGAGTCTGCTTGTATAGGACCTGCTTTAGCTAAGGAAAGCTACCTAAATATTGAATCTATAGTCGAAGTAGCGAAGCAGCACCAAGTAGAAGCAATTCATCCAGGCTATGGTTTTCTTTCAGAAAATTCCCACTTTGCCTTAGCTTGTCAGAGGGAAGGAATTGTTTTTATCGGTCCTGAGCCGCATTTAATTGATCGTATGGGAGATAAAGTTGAAGCTAGGAAAATAGCGGAAGAAGCTGACGTCCCAGTGGTTCCTGGGAGCAATACACCTGTCGATGATCTTAATGCTTTGCTTTTGGCTGACAAGGTTGGGTTTCCTTTAATGATAAAACCCGCTGGCGGTGGCGGTGGTATTGGGATGAGAGTTGTTAATTCATCCAAAGAATTACTAACTAATGTTGATAGAGCCAGAGCGTTGGTCAAAACATCATTTGGAAACCCTAAATTATATTTTGAGAGGTTTGTAGACGAGGCTTCCCACGTTGAAATCCAAGTAATAGCTGATAAATTTGGTAATGCGATTCACTTACATGAACGTGACTGCTCTGTTCAAAGAAGACATCAAAAAGTTATTGAGGAAACTCCCTGTATCAAAATAGACGAAAGCCTAAGAGGTCAATTAACAGAAGCCTCCCTTAGATTGGTCAAATACTTGAACTATACGAATGCTGGCACCATAGAATATTTAGTGGACACAGAAGGTGCTTTTTACTTTCTAGAAATGAATACACGGTTACAGGTGGAACACCCAGTCACTGAAATGGTTACAGGTATCGATCTAGTGGAACTACAAATAGCCATCGCAGCAGGTCAAACACTGGGGGTAAGCCAAGAGGATATTTCTCCTAGGGGGCACGCAATAGAGGCTCGAATCTACGCTGAAAACCCGGTAACACTTACGCCAGTACCTGGAACTGTAGGCAGAATCATTGAACCGTCAATGCCGAATGTCCGAATCGATAGCGGTATTGATGAGGGAACTGAAATTACTCCGTTTTATGATCCAATGATAGCCAAACTCATAGTTTGGGGTGATAACCGTGACCTAGCTATAGACACGTTAAAGGCGGCTCTCAAGGCCTATATTATTCACGGGGTAGAGAATAATATTTCGGTTATTGAGAAAGTGTTAAGCAATTGGAAGTTTGCTATGGGCGTTCATCATAGTGGGTTTTTAGAAGAGCTGCTTGAAGACATTTCTAATGATGAAAATGATAAGTCGATAGCGGCGGCTATCGCGGTGGCTATCAGTGTCT
>CEVQ01358560.1_pt1 | contig 11888 bp, 11 predicted proteins | sample 356551 | NCBI WGS metagenome assembly CEVQ01 (sample SAMEA2623756, study PRJEB7988) | marine metagenome | biome: marine biome (ENVO:00000447); feature: mesopelagic zone (ENVO:00000213); material: "saline water (ENVO:00002010), including plankton (ENVO:xxxxxxxx)" | depth 250 m | reverse complement strand
TTTGCGTTGCTTCGCTTAGTAAGGTGGGTTCATTCTTCTGGTCTTCCATTGTTATGATAAAGACATGCAGCAGAAGAGTTTTATGGTTGTTAATTTAGATCTTTGTTTCATTATTGCTCGGCTTTTTATCCATTAAATGATCACGATTTTTTGCATCCGAAGAAATTTTATCTTGTAGTTCCATTATGCCGTACATGAGAGCTTCTGGCCTTGGAGGACATCCAGGTACGTAAACATCCACAGGTATTAAATGATCAACACCCATAACTACTGAATAGGATCGGTAGTAGGGACCGCCATTGGTTGCACATGCACCCATGGCAATAACCCATTTTGGGTCAGGCATTTGTTCATACAGTCGTTTTATTGGATCAGCCATTTTTTTTACCACAGTACCAGCTACAATCATTACATCTGATTGCCGAGGAGACGGCCAAGTCACGATGCCAAAACGATCAACATCATGATGAGACATATGAGCCGACATCATCTCGATCGCACAACATGCGAGTCCAAATGACAATGTCCACAAAGAGGATTTTCTGGCTAACGCGAACAATTCATTAGACTTTGCTGCAACAACATTTGGTAACACTTGTTCAAATACGCTTTCAGCTGTTATGTTTCCTTGTTCTACTGCCTCATTATCGTAATCTTTAGTTAGGTCAGCATATTTATCTTGGTTTATCTCCATTGCAACACTCCTTTACGCCAGCTGTAGACAATGCCAAAAAATAGGATCCCAATAAATATCACCATTTCATAGAAAATCATTGACCCCGATTTTAGATATATGATTGCCCATGGGAATAAAAACACTGCCTCTATATCAAATATGATAAATAAAATGGCGAAAATGTAATATCTAATTCTTATTTGTGACCACCTAAATGGTTCAGGGGGGATACCGCATTCATAGGGTTCATCTTTGATTTTTGAAAAGCGCTTAGGTGCTATAAATCTTGATACAACAAATAGCGCCCCAATAAGTAAAGCGCCCATGATGGGCAATATGATAACAACTATCCAGTTTACGTCGTACCCTGCGGGCAAGAAAACCACCTTAATTAAGGTTTTTAATAACCATCGCTAACACAGAAATTATTGTGTTTAGCCGGTTAATCTTATATTAGTATTTTAACGTTTTTATTTCCGGATTGATAACCACTATTATTGACGAAACTCGTATCATTGGCCGTAATAACGAGCCAGTTCATCACGATCAAAGGCTTCTATGACACTTATTACACCTTGGCTACGAATATTTACTTGTTTATGCTGTTTTGTTGCTGTTCCAATAATACTGGACACAATGTTATTTTCATGAAAAGCAGACATCAATTTTGCGGCGTCATCCGGATTTGTCGCTAATAATAAAGCGCCGGATGAAATTAAGCCCAAAGGATTCAACCCAAGTGCATCACACACAATTCTTGATTCATCAAAAATAATAATTTCAGAAGATTCGATATTAATTCCTAAACCCGAAGCTGAGGCCATTTCTTGAAGCCCAGTAGCCACTCCACCTTCAGTCGGATCATGCATGGCATTGACTTTAACGGTTTGCCTAGCTAGTTCGGCATCTGCGCGTACACTTATACCGGGATCAAAGAGCATGTTTTTGCCTGAAGCTATGATGTCTGGATGAACTCCGGCTTCAAGTAATGGCGTTTCAGCTTCTCTGCATAAAAGTGATGTACCTTCGATCGCAATGCCTTTGGTCAGTATTATTGCATCCCCATCCTTGATACCAGCCGTCATAATTATGTCTTTAGAATCTAGTTCTCCTAATAGTGTTCCTACAGCAATAGGCCTGTTAAGTCCCGAAGTAACTTCTGTATGACCACCTATTAACATAATCTTTTGGTTTTCGGCTGCTTTGGTTAGGTCATTAAATATAGTCGTTACTTGTTTCTCATCTGTGCCTTCAGGTAATAACAAGGTTGCGAGCATCCATCGAGGAGTCGCTCCAACTACTGCGAGATCATTGGCGTTAACTTGCACAAGGTACCAACCAATCAAATCCGTGGCAAATGTAATAGGATCAGTTTTTGCGGCCAAGATCTTATTTCCAAAGTCGATTAAAGCTGCGTCCTCGCCCAACTTAGGCCCTAACAGGACTCTTGGGTCTGAATGTTTTATCTTGCCGAGCAGCTTTTGTAATAATGGAGCAGGCAGTTTTCCTGATTTAATTTCCATTTGGGTTAACCTATAAAATATTAATTAATCATAAAAGGATAGCACGCAATTAAATGATCAAGGCAATAACCTTCGATTTATATGGAACATTAGCGGGTTTCACTCCCAGTAGATATGAGATTCAGTCGCAAGCAGCAGCAAAATTTGGATTGCAATTGACTGAAGAGGAAGTACTGAGGGGTTATTTTAAGGCTGATGAATTTATGTCGAAACAAAATGCTACTGTTCCGATTAGATCGATGGGCAGCAATGAAAAGCTAAATTTTTTCGCAGAATATGAAAGGTTAATACTTTCAGAGACGGATCCTAAAGTAGGGCTCAAGACATCTTTGAATGTGTGGAAAGAAACACAAAAGATGTCTTACAGGCTTACCGTTTTCGATGATGTTAGGTCTGTGTTAAAAACACTCAAAGCCCGAGGGTTTATTCTGGCCGTAATAACAAACATGAATACCACGGGCCCGGAAATTTTACACAAGTTAGAGTTAACAGATCAAATAGATTTCGCAATAACTTCGTTGGAAGCAAATGCTGAAAAACCAGATAAACGTATATTTCAGATGGCCTTCAACAAAGCTAAATGTGAGCCCGAGGAGAACGTTCACGTCGGCGATCAAATTTTGTCAGATATAAATGGAGCAAAACGAGTTGGCAGTAACTATGTTCTTATTGACAGATATTCGTTAAATGAAACATTCGAATACGGACGAAGAATAACCAGTTTATTTCAGCTGCCTGAGTTGATAAATACGATATAGATTAGCAATGTGCACGCATACAATTATTTGATTGAGTGCTGGATATCTTCCAAAAATGGTTTCATGTCAACTTGGAATTTATCGATGACATTAACTAAATTGAAAAGATCCTGGATCACTCCATTGCCGGTTTCATTGATTTGATGCCTGATTTCTCGATTACCAATGTACACTTTTTTATTAATTCGTTTTTGAAGAGCAAGCCTCATGTCGTTCAAGTCATAAGTCATTCTTATAACTATCGTATTTTCTCTTTTAAATATGGAACGTATTCCAGCGCGTGTTGAAACTTGTTTCAACTTTGAAATTGATAAAAGATTTTCTAATTGCATAGGCACATTACCAAACCTATCTACTAACATTTCCTCTATTTCCTCCAAGAGCTTCTCGTTTTGGGCTTGGATTATTTGCTCATATATTTCAATTCTCAGGTGAAGGTCTGAAATGTAGCTTGAGGGAATGTTTGCTGGCATGTCTAAATCAATTGATGTCATATTTTTATCAATTGATTTTCTATCAGGGCCCAACCCTTCTGCCCTAAGCTGTTCTGTGGCCTCAGAAAGCATTTTTGAGTATAGTTCATAGCCAATCGCATGTATGTGTCCGCTTTGTTGGCCGCCTAAAATATTTCCGGCGCCCCTAATTTCTAAATCTGCCATTGCTATTTGAAGTCCAGCTCCTAAATCAGTAGCGGCCAACATAGTTTTCAGTCTTTTACTAGCTATTTCATTGATAGCTACATCAGCTGGTACTAAGAAATATGCATAACTTCGTTTCGGTCCACGTCCAATTCTGCCTCGAAGTTGATAAAGCTGTGCTAGGCCGAATGTATCCGCTCTGTTGATAATCATAGTATTAGCATTTTGGATATCTAATCCAGATTCAATTATCGTCGTGCAAACAAGTACATCTATTTTCCCGTCGGAGAAATCTAACATTGTTTTCTCAAGCTCTGTTTCGTTTAATTGGCCATGACCGATTGCTATTTTTGCTTCAGGGATAATTTCGGTTATTTTTTTAGCTACTGAATGAATGTCTTGTACGCGATTGTGAACAAAATATACTTGACCATCTCGATCTAACTCTCTGACTATTGCATCTCGGATAAGTTCATCTGATTTCTCCGTAACGTACGTTTTGATAGGTATCCGCTCATCAGGAGGTGTCATGACCATGCTGATGTCTTTAATACCTGCCATGGACATCTGTAACGTTCTTGGAATTGGCGTTGCAGTTAATGTTAGTACATCCACTTCAGCTCTAATTTTTTTCATTTGCTCTTTTTGAGATACGCCAAATCTTTGTTCCTCATCAATTATTAACAATCCTAAATCTGAGAATTTCACGTTTGGCTGAATCAACATGTGAGTACCGATACATATGTCGACTTTGCCATTAACTAGGTCATTTATGACTTGTTTTTGATCCTTTTGCTTTCTAAATCGACTCAAGAATTCAATATTAATTGGATATGCTGAGAGTCTTTCAGAAAAAGTTGCAAAATGTTGCTGAACTAGTACAGTAGTTGGAGCTAAAATCGCCACTTGTTTTCCCTCCATCACTGCTTTAAAAGCTGCTCTTATAGCAATTTCTGTTTTACCATACCCAACATCGCCACATATCAACCTGTCCATCGGCTTTCTACTTTCCATGTCCTTTTTAATAGCTGATAATGCCTCAATTTGATCATCTGTTTCTTGGTATGGAAAAGAGTCTTCCAGTTGATTCTGCCATAAGGAGTCGGTTGAGAATTTGTAACCATTGACTGTATTTCTGGTCGCGTAAATATTAAGTAGCTCACCCGCTAACTCTTTTGTCGCTTCAGCTGCTTTGCCTTTAGTATTATTCCACGTTGGCGATCCAAGTCTGGATAAATGAGGCCTCCGTCCAAACGGAGCAATATAAGGACTAATTCGCTCCAAACTCTCCATGGGAACATAAAGCTTATCGTCTAGAGCATACTGAAGAATCAAATATTCATTCTGGTTCTTTGGGTCGATATGTGTGCCAGTAAATTTGGCTATTCCGTGATCTACATGAACTAAATAATCTCCAGGTTGTAGATCCCTTATCACAGATTTGCGAATTCTTTTTGATCGCCGTAGGTTTGCACGACGAATTTTTGCGTTTCCAAAAATTTCTGTATCGCTGAATAGCACCAGAGCTTCATCTTGAGACTTAATAGAAAAGCCATTTATATCGCAAGTCTCGGATGCTTTCATAACAGTCACTTCTCCAGGCTCGAGTTTAGATTTAGAAAGCTTGGGGTTGGAAAGTTTTATTTTGTGTTCTTTTAAAACTTCTTTAATCCTTTTTGACTGATTAGTTATTATGGAAACGATTGAACCTGATTTTGACAATTCTGAAATTCGCTTAGCTGCATGATCGAGTTTCCCAAAAAAACATTCACTTGTTGTAAATGGTATTTGTATCTGGGTATTAATTTTATTGTCGAATGTACCCCATGGCACAATGTCGATTTTTTCGTCAAAAAGATCCAGCTTGGTCCTAAGTTCAATTGGAGAAAGATGGGATGAAGGAAACCCAACTGCTATTTGACGCCGGAGCTGTTTTTTATGTCGAATGTCGTTTATTCTTTCATCAAACTTTTCAACTGTGCTTGTGAAGTTGACTGGATCACATATGACAACCAAGAAATTCTCTGCAAGATAATCAAATAAAGAACCTTGATTTAAGAATCCAGAGTAAAAATTTAAATTTTCAATTAAATGTTCAGGTTGATTATTGTGGACAAAATCTAAATCTTTCTTTAACCGGCTTGTCTCAGTTTTTGAAAGATTGGAATCAGAAAGTATATTTTCTAATGCTTTAGATAACTTTTTTGTAGGAATCAATTCTGTAGCAGGACTTATATTGCATGAATCGATTTGTTCAATTGATCTTTGGGACAAAGGGTCAAACGTCCTTATTGTATCGATACTGTCACCCATCAGCTCAATCCGAAACGGCATTTTTGAATTTGATGGGAATATGTCAATTATTCCACCTCGATAACTGATCTGCCCATGATGCTCTACGATGGTTTCAACGGTATATCCACACGATACCCACAAATCTATAAGCGAACGAAATTCATGGGACCCCCCTATGCTGAGTTTGATTTCTGATTGTGTGAAGTCCTGAGGCGAGACTGTTTTCTGCATGACAGCTGAGGCAGAGCTTACTAATACTTGGTCTGTTAAATTGTCTTTCAAGGCATCTAGTACAGAAATTCGCTGGTATCCGATTTGTAAATCTGGCGATACCCTTTCGAAAGGCAAGACCTCTGTTTCATTGAATAGTGCAACGTTACGGGCTCCCCAATATTGCATTTGTTCATAAATTTGTTGAGCCTGATCTTGTTTTGGGGTCAAAATGAGCAGGGGGCGTTTAAGGTCTATTGAAAGCTTTGCCAAAGTGAAAGGTATGCTTTCGCTGATAGACTGTAATGTGAGCTTACTGTCACTGGATTTTAATTCCTCGATAAACCCTTTGTATTCGACGATACCCTCTAGGAAAGATCCAATGTTTTCTGTTCTCATTTAACACCACGATTTTCAATTTAAACGCAAAAAGGGCAAGCAGTTTGCTTACCTAGAAACCGATTTTAACAGAGGTAATGCTAAAATTTTAGTTAAGATGGATTTTGAGGAAACTTAATTAAATGACTAATAATAAAAAAATTGTAGATTTAAGAAGCGATACGGTTACTTTACCAACTCAAAGCATGCGTACAGCAATGGCAGATGCAGAACTTGGCGATGAGGCCTACGGTGATGATCCGAATGTCAATAAAATAGAAGAACTTTCAGCCGAGCTTTCTGGTAAAGAAGCAGGGTTACTAGTCAGTAGTGGAACAATGGGGAATTTACTGGGAGCTCTTGTTAACTGTGAGAGAGGAGACCAGATGATTGTTGGTCATCGAGCTCATTGCTATATCGGAGAAATGGGAGGAGCGTCAGCACATGGAGGGGTAATTTTCAGACTAGTTGATAGTGATGAAAGAGGAATGATTGATTTAGGTCAGGTCTATGAGCTTTTGAATCCTAAAGATGAACCACAACCAAAAACAGGTCTGGTTGAGATAGAAAATACTCATGGCTCTACTGGAGGTCGTGTTCTCACAAAATCTGATATTTTAAAAGTTTCTCAATTAGCTCATGATCATGATGTGCCAGTTCATATTGATGGAGCTAGAATTTTCAATGCAATAGTTGCGCTTGATACATCTTTGTCTGATTTGGTTGAAAGTGTAGATACGGTTACATTTTGCCTTTCCAAAGGACTTGCAGCACCATTTGGCTCAATGCTTTGTGGGAAAAAAGAGGATATCGAGCGTGCAAGGTTGATTAAAAAGTCCTTAGGGGGAGGTTTGAGGCAAGCTGGAGTAATGGCAGCAGCTGGCATAGTTGCGTTAACTGAAATGGTAGATCGGCTTGCTGAGGATCATCAAAATGCACATAAATTAGCTGTCGGCCTTGCACAGGTTCCCGGTATAACATTGAATCCTGAAGATGTTGAGACAAATCAGGTTTACTTTAATGTCAATATGACTGATCAACCGAGGATATTAGATGAATTAGATAATAATGGTGTAAGAGGATTGATTTTAGATGAGGGGTGGCGTTTTGTTACACATTACGGCATAACAGAAGAAGACATTGATTGGGCGCTACCAGTGATAGATGCAACTTTCAAAAAATTTATTTAGAAATTATTGCTGTTGATTGATAATTAAATTAATCAAGTAAGACCAGGCTCTAATCCTGATTTATGTAATATTGATGAACAGCCTTTCTAACTTCACTCGTTGTGGAAGTTCCAATAGTTATCCAGGCTTCTAGTCTCCTTCGGAGACGATTTATTTCAGCTTCTAGCTCGTTAGCATCTAATTTCAGATGTTTAGATAAGTTTGATACAGCTAATTGGCTATCCATGAAGATATATTGATCTAAGTCAGGCTCCCAACCAGCCAGGGTTATAAGTTTAGGTTTGCCAGATTTTTCCGGTACAACTAATGCAAATTCTCTGACCCTTCTTGACACGCTTCTTCCACCTGTACTAATAGCGTCAACGATAACAATCGCTCCAATTCCCCCCAAAACTTTATTAGGTATTTTTAATGGCTTATCGCTGAAAGCTTTTATTACACCTTCAGGTGACCCAGCATACATTGTTGTACTAAATGGACCACCATCGGTTGACCATTTCAACATTTTTGACACATCAGAACTCCACAAGTTTGCTTCCCCTGTATCATTTATGCCTGGTATTAAGAGATATGTTTTTGTTAAACCATCTTCTTGTTCAGGGCTTTCAAACTTTGGGCCATAAACATAAGACTTTTGATAAAACGGTGGAATAAAATCAATGAACGCAGATAACATACTTGTTTTACCTGCAGCTTTCTCTTCTGAAGCGAATATGACAGACGAACCTCTTTCATACAATAGCCACAGCATCGCTGCTAGCCTCGTGTCCAGGGTGTTATTTTTTACCATGGAAACAATGTTTGGCCTATTTGATTCTTTGCCTGAATTACCCCACCATTCCGCGGTACGTCTCTTTATTCTTTGAACCATTATTAGTTATTAATCTTCCTGTGCTTCTTGTTGCTCGCTATCGGTGGTTTCGCCATCTTCCTCACCTTCAATTTCACCTTCAGCATCTTCAGTAGCTTCATCAGATACGGGTTCTAGTTCGATTCTTGGTGGAGCAACTCTCGCGACCAGTGCATCTAATGGGTTAGTAATACTTATATCATCTTCGACGGTTATATCCGAAATATGGATTGCGGTCTCAAAATCTTCAATAGGGGTTATGTCTATAGTAATTTTCTCAGGCACATTGAGGGGTAATGCTTCAACATTTATAGATTGCATATTTTGGATTAAGGTGCCTCCCAATAATCGTACTGCTGGAGAATCTCCTATTACTTCTATTGGGACGTTGGCAGTGATCTTCGATTTCACGTCAACACGCAAAAAGTCAACATGCAGGATATCTTGAGTTAATGGATGACGCTGAACTTCTCTCACAAAGCAAATTTCGCCTGACTCACCGCCCTCAACTACCACAGATACAGGTATGTTTAATCCGACGCGAGGTAGTAGTTTGTTTATTTCGGCAGAATCTCCTTGCAGAGATAGAGAGCCACCATCGCCTCCATACAAATGTACTGGCATTATGCCATCTTTTCTCAGGTTAGCGACCTTTTTGCCAGAGATTGAGCGATTACTCAATTTTATTTCTGCAGCATCTTTTAAAGAAGTAGTATTGCTCGAGCTTGTCATTACGGGATCCTCCAACTTGTTACACATCCGAATCGAGGTGATATAACGTTAATGAGCTCAGCTGTTTACAGGTTAGCTGAGTCTCTAAATTTCATTAGTTTATATTTTACCTTAATTGGCTGAGACAAAATACATGCATTATTGTTCTTATGCCAATTTACAATCAGTTTAAACTAAATCCAACAAAATAGGACAATGATCTGAACCCTCAATCTTGTTCAATATCTCCGCACTCTTTACTAAGTGCATAGCGGACTCATGAACAAAAAAGTAGTCTATGCGCCATCCAACATTTCTATCTCTGGCCCGAGATTTTTGATCCCAATAGGTGTACATATTCGGTTCTTCATTAAAATTACGAAAAACATCCACGAATCCCTTTTTAATGAAAGAGTCAATCCATTCTCTTTCGACACCGAGGAAACCAGAGTTTTTCTGGTTTTCTTTTGGCCTTGCCAAATCAATTTCTTTGTGGGCTGTATTAAAATCACCACAAACAATTAACTTTTTCCCTTTATCCAATTCTTTTGTGCAGTGATCCAGGAAAGCGTCATAAAAAGCCAATTTATAGTTCAATCTATCAGAATTGGATTGGCCATTGGGGAAATAAATATTATATAAACTGAAATTCTTAAATTCAGTGATAATTGTCCTGCCTTCAGTATCAAATTTATCGTGCCCAAAGCCATTCTGAAAAGATAATGGATTACCTTTTGTGAATGTTGCCACTCCACTGTAACCTTTTCGCTCAGCAAAAGACCAATTAGCTTTGTACCCCTTGGGTGCGTCGAAACCATCGCCCATCTGGTGCTCTTGAGCTTTGAGTTCTTGGACGCATATTATGTCAGGATTGAGATATGCGATGCTGTCGAGAGAGCCTTTTCTAAATGCTGCCCTGATACCATTTATATTCCAACTAATTAATCTCATAATTATTTGACGTTTAGCCATCCTTGGAACTTTTATGATCATTTGACTTGATCTTTAGTTCTTGCCACCAGCATAGCATAAATATAATATAAAAATTCTTACTGGGTTTAAGATTTACTAAATAAAATTGGCTAAGGAAAAAGATTTGAAAATAGGTATATATTGCTTCCTAACTGACTACTCTATAGACGTTGCAAAATTAGCCGTGGAGGCTGAAAATCTGGGTTTTGAATCCTTATGGTTGCCTGAACATCCTGTAATACCGAAATTCAGGACAATGCAGTCATATTTAAAGCCTGGTAGTGAAGGGGCTGAAGAATTACCAAAGCAGTATTATGACACGGTAGATCCATTCGTCACTTTAGGCAAAGCTAGCGGTGTTACTACAAAAATAAAATTAGCTACAGGCATATGTTTAATTCCAGAAAGAAACCCATTATTGTTGGGCAAAGAAGTCGCTACACTCGACCTCATTTCGAATGGACGATTTATTTTTGGTATAGGGGCTGGTTGGTGTAAAGAAGAAACCGAAATAATGGGGGGAAATTTTGAAAGGCGCTGGAGCCAGACACGAGAATCCATTCTAGCTATGAAAGAATTGTGGACTCAGGTGGAAAGCGAGTTTCATGGCGAGTTTTATGATTTTCCAGCTGTATATTCATTTCCTCGGCCGGTTCAACGCCCACACCCTCCAGTTATGTTGGGAGGCAATGCCCGTAACGTATTTAAACGGATCATTGAATATGGCAATGGATGGATGCCGACAACATCGACAGTTGAGGAAATAGGTAGTGGCCGAACAACATTAACGGAATTAGCTGATCAGGCTGGTGTTGATCCAACCGAATTTGAAATTTCCGCTTTCCATCAACCAGCGGACCCAAAGTTGATAGAGGATTTAGCAGCAAATGGTGCTGACAGGGTAATTTTAGAACTTAAGACCGCTTCGGAAGACGAGGCTTTAACGCAGTTAAATGGATTTGCGAATAAACTTCTTCGTTAATGATCTCGATTGTCGGCTTAGGCCATATGAGGGTCTGTATCAATTGGATCTTCGTACTTAAGCCCTGAAAATACACCCAGGTCCCTGCCTTGGTGTACATGCATAATTACTTCATCTCTTGCGATGCCTGCCGCATCAATTATTTGTTGATCAATAGATTCAATTAACTCACGTATTGCTTCTATAGTGAGACTCTCAGATACGTTTATAGTTCCATGTACGATTCCTTGGGTAAAATGCAGGTCAACACGACCAAGCGCAACATCCTCTTCGACTATTGCGTAACATTCTGATGAAGGTGTTCTACACTCTCTTTCAAATTCAAAACCAGCCATTTAAATCTCCAGATTTGGTAATCAAATGTATCAATCTGCCCTGATTTGCCCCGATCCCAAAGCAATCCATTTATAAGAAGTTAGTGACTTCAACCCCATTGGTCCACGCGCGTGTGTCTTACCAGTGCTAATGGCCACCTCAGCCCCCAAACCAAACTCGCCACCATCATTAAATCGTGTACTAGCATTAACGAAAACTGCACTCGCATCGATTTCGTTAACGAATTTGCCAGCAGATGACCGGTCCTCTGTTATTATAGCTTCTGAATGTCCGAATCCATGATTGTTTATGTGTTCAATCGCATCTCCTACCGAGTCGACAACTTTGATAGCTGCCGTTAGAGACAAGAACTCCGTTCGAAAGTCATCT
>CEVQ01068171.1_pt1 | contig 11891 bp, 9 predicted proteins | sample 356551 | NCBI WGS metagenome assembly CEVQ01 (sample SAMEA2623756, study PRJEB7988) | marine metagenome | biome: marine biome (ENVO:00000447); feature: mesopelagic zone (ENVO:00000213); material: "saline water (ENVO:00002010), including plankton (ENVO:xxxxxxxx)" | depth 250 m | reverse complement strand
TTTATGTATATCTTTCTATCAAGTGGCGCATAACTTACAGTACTAATCAAGTACTGATCCTCAACAATAGTTCTCCATATTTCTTTACCTATCTCAATTCTTCTAGGATGAAGCATTGGATAAGCTCTTCCTTCATTATGTAATTTCTCAAACCTCTTAAGGACTCCAGTAGGATCAGCAGGATACGTATCTGGTGGAGCTAAAGGCTTATAAGATGGATCTGGTTTTGGTGCCATGCCACTCTTGCCTTTGCTAGCATGATACTTCCCAATTTCTGGACCACAATGAGTGTACCAATTCATAGGAGGAAAACCAGGTGCACCAGCCCATCCATGACCACAACTTGATGACATAGAAAGATAACCTTTATTTGCCCTGACAACCCTATGGTAACGGGCTTCTTCTTTCCATCTCAATAATATGCCAGCTTCTTTCCAGTTCTTGACAATAACATTCAAGTATGGAGAATATAATTTATTTCCACCCGTGTATAGCACTAAATTCCCTCTGCCATCTCTACGATTACGGAGACCATCACCATCTGTGTCAATTAAACCTAGTCCATCAAGTAATTGGTTAGCTTTTTCTAAATCCCTCTCCATATAAAGGTTTTCAAGTTCCGGTTGGTGCCTTAAATAAGGATCATCAGGAGAAGGCGCTCCATTTCTTATCGTTCCTATCCCGATAAAAAATCCATTCAATAATTCTTCCCTATTAATAGCAAGAGAAAGTGCAACTCTAAAATCTTTTGTTCGAACTAACTCTCCAATCTCTGGATCATCGTTAAACGTCTGATTAAAAGATAAAGGTGCAGTTCCACCTAATTGAGGCCATCCAAGAATACTATAATCACCTTTTACCATATTAGCCTTATATAAAGGAAGTTCCATCAATGTAGTTCCTGCAGAACTCATATCAGATTCACCAGCCATAGATCGAAACATAGCGACTTCGCGACTTTCAAAAAAGACATCTGTCCAACTATCAGTATATGGTAATTGATTCCCTGCAGGATCGACAGCATGGAAGTAAGGATTGCGACAAATAGTTCGACGTCTTTCAGATGCTTCGCAAACTTTATATGCTCCTATCCAAGGATAATCAACAATTCTGCGAACATCCTGTTGACGCCTCATCAGTTCTGTCCAATCGTTAAAATTGCCATTTTTTAATTGTTGATCTAACCATTTCTTGTCAGAATATTTAGGGTGATACCTACTGGTATATTTAACATTTGTCCACATACAAAAATCAATACAGTCAGCATCAGCAGATCTTGTTTCATTAAAATCATATACAGCAGTATCAAATGTAAATGTCCACGTCACATCATCAATTATATCTATCTTTAAATAATTATCAGTAACTGGGTCACGATATCTAGAATTAATAAAAGGAACATACTCTTCATTGAAATTAAGTTCTTCCCATGCAAAACGAACACTTTCGGTATTTAAAGGTTCACCATCAGACCATTTATGGCCTTCCCTTAAAGTATAGGTGTATTTTCTCCCATCTTCACTTTGTTCAATCGATTTACATATCCAGGGAATCATTGTTAAACCATCAGTATCAGGTTTTTGACACCATGTGTCAGCCTGAACCTGAATAGCAGCTAAATATCCACTTGCAGTACGATATGTACCGCCATAAATACCAATTTCCTCCATTGGTCTTTCTACAAAAACATCTTCTGGAACAGGAAGCCTTTCTTCTAGAGGAGGAAGTTTACCAGCTGCAACATACTGAGCCATAAGTGGTGATTCATTGAATTTTGCTGGACGCTCACCATTCCAAATATGAGAAGGAAATGTCCCTGCATCAGCACCACTCGTATATGGACCTATATACTGAAAACCTTCTGGGACAACAGGAGTACCTCCATGAGTTACAAATGCCGTGCCAGCACTAGTCTGTAAACCAGCCATAGTTTCATCAGACAATTTGATCGATTTTTCAAATTCACTACCACCACACCCAACTACCATAATAAATAAAATCCCTATTATAAACACCATCAGTGGGCTGAAACCCAATATAGAAAAGACTTTTAAAGTAAACCTTTTAATCATTTTTTAAAAACTCTCCTTTAATATATTGACTAAATATAATTCCGTTAACTAAATAATTATCCCAACTGAGAAAAAAACTGTAGATCACCATAAATAACCCAAAGTAATACTAGTGCCGCACAAACAACTCCAAAAGGAACAGTTATGAATTTAGCAATATGTGTTTTTTTTGAAGCATTTATTTTATCAACAAAATATGCAACAGGTATAAATAAAACTCCCGCAAAAACTGCAGTAAAGAAAAAATCAAATCCAAGAGTAAACGCTTTAAATGGTGCCATAAGAACTTGGTCTGTAGTAGCACCAAGCATCTCCATCACACTCATAAATCCAGTAAAAAATGCCAGGAATCGTGTAGCCATCTCATAGAAATATCCACCAAGGATTAAAGGAAGTACAAATGCATACAAACATCCGATTAAGAACCAAGTTACAAGTCCACGTGGCCTCCTTAGTCCAGTTGAATAACTAAATTTGGGCTGAGGCCCAAATAAAAACCAAAGAGCTGGGACAGCAATTAAGCAGCTAGCCAAGGCTCCTCCAGAAGCAAGAACCACTGATTGAAATAATGGTTTATGAGCTAATTCCTCTCCACCAACAATTTGACTTAAAATATTAATTAAAACAGTAAATGCTCCTAGTGCAGCAGCATAAACACCCAAAGATACAGTAAACCTAAGTCGGGGCCAATCAGTACCCTTTTCTACTGCTCCTTCTACTTGAGGGGCTTTACCTCGTATTTGATCATTTGTTAACAAAAAATACTCCAAATCTATACTTAAATACCATATACAAGACCAGACAACAGGTAACCAAATGATAATTCCTGTCAATAGTTTAGATTATATATGATTTTCTTAATTAAAGTGTTAATATTTCCAAATTGTATGATAATCCGTATATTTTTATCTTTATTTCTTATGCTTAGTTCTAATAAAATTTACTAATTCCCATTTTTCTTGTTCAGTTAATAAATATTGAAAAGCTGGCATTGGTGAAGCAGAAGCACGACCTCGTTCCCACGCAGCAAATCCTTGCCTACCACCATAAGAAATGAATGCAAATATTTCTCCATCAGTAGAATTAACTGTAGTTTGGTCTTTCAAATTTGCTGGAGCAGGGCCAATAAAATTGTTATTAGTCTTATTTCTAGGCCAAAACTGTAAAATCTTAGCTGGGTTAGAATTACTTTCTATACCCTTCAAATCACTACCGTGACACATCATACAATTTATTTGATATAAATATTCACCCTGTTCTAAACGTGATTTTGCTATTAAAGGGATCTCCAATTCTGCATATTCCTCTAAAGATGTCAGAGCAACACCTACTCCACTAATTGGAACAGAATTAGGTGGGGGCAATAACCGAGGTTTTTCTTGAGAACGATAAGAAGGCTGGTAATGCATCTCAGAAAAAATTTGAATTGCATGAGGCCCTGTTTGTGGCAATGCAGGCATTTTAAGATTAGCTATCCCATAGATCTCAACATCACCTGTTCTAATATTCCCTTGACATCCAATGAGTACAATTAAAGAAAATCCTACTAAGCACAATAACTTAGTAACAAACCTTAATTTTACAAAAACATTCATATACAAAACCTCTTAACAGACATACTACGTAAGAATAAAATTATCATGGAAACTTAATATCCTCTGCACCACTAGATTTGAAAACATCCTGAGCATTATCTAAATTATCTTCAGTAGTATTAACAACAACCCCAATAAACCCTTCTGTTATTCGAGGATCATATGCACCCATAAATAATTTAGGCAATCTACTTTCAAAAATAATCCCACCAACAGTAAAAAGAATCGCACCCAATAATGTCAATTCATACATAATTATTGCCATTGCAGGTATAGCTAATATAGGCTTACCGCCAGTTACAACAGGAAACGCAATTTGGGTTCCAATAGTGAAAACTAACCCTAAACAGAAACCAAAAACTGCACCAATTAACGGAAACTTGTGAAGATGTAAATGGGGTTCAGCCTCACCAAAGGTGCCCTCAGGATAAGGAACACCAGTCAAAACCTCATATTCATTTTCTCCAAAACCTTTGGATTTTAATCCATCCATAGCGTCTGCGACACTATCTTCATCTGTATATAGACCTATTATACTTTTTCTTTTTGTAAACACACTAACACCTCATTCTCGTATTGAAGCAGGAATTTCTTTCCGACCTATCTTAATCTTTTCACGATTTATCATCGCTTCTTTCATATCAAATAATGGAACAAGTGGGAAAATTTTTGAAAAAACCAACATGCCTAAACATAACCATGCAAAAGTAGCTATAACCATTAGTAACTCGATAATACTAGGTTGATAACTACCCCAATCAAAAACTAAGTGAGTCCTTCTCATCAAACCTGGAACAATGATCAGAAAGCGCTCTAACCACATACCCACATTAACTAGAATTGTTGTAATAAACATCCAAAGCAAACTTCTTCTTACTGCCCTAAACAACCATGCAGTTACAGGAATTATAAAAGAAGTAATTAAAAATACCGCGAACATTCCACTCCATGGCCATTGAAATACTTGGAGTTTTCTCATAGCAATTTCTGGATCTTCCAATGTATATAACGCAAACACCCATTCCAAGAAGAAGAAGAAGAACCAAGTTAGTCCCACAACTATCAACAAACGGCCAATAGCATCAAAGTGATCAGGAGTAATATATTTATGTAGTTTCCACACCCAAACCATAACAGCCATCAATGTTGCCACAGCAGCCACACCAGAGTGAATAGCTCCGATAATAAAATAAGGAGCAAAAATCGTCGAATGCCATCCTTCAGTACCAATTTGCACTGCAAAATCCCAAGAAACAATACTATGAACAGAAACAAAGACCGGCAATACTAAAGCAGAGAGGAGTATCCCTGCAACTATCTGTAATTTCCATTGTCTAGGAGTTCCCCTCCAACCTAAACACAAAAAAGAATATATTACTCGACGCAAACCAGTAGACCGATCTCGAATAATTGCTAAATCTGGCAATAATGCAATAAAAATAAATAATGTACTTGCAACTAAATAGGTTGATATCGCCATTGGATCCCAAACAAACGGAGATCGAATATTTGGCCAAATACCTCTTGCAAAATCATAGGGTAATATCCAAGGAGTAGGTAGAAATGCTCTCCAAGGCCTACCTGTATGTACTAAAGGAGCAGCCATAAGTGCAGCAGTTAACGCAAATACCGTTAAAACTTCAGCCGCACGAGTAATTGGCCTCCTCCACTCAGCTTGAGTTAATCTTAATATTGCAGAAATCATTATCCCTGCATGACTAATACCAATCCAAAAAACAAAATTAACTACATATACGCCCCAAAAAACTGGTCGATTCAATCCAGTTACTCCTAAACCTTGATTCAATAAATAGCCAAAAGCGCTAGCGCCAATTAAAAATATTACACCAAAGAAAGTAACGGCTAAATACCACCACATTGGAGTATGAAAAATACCATCAAGTAAATCTTTATTTATTTCTTTTTGACCTAATTGAACATGTTCTTGCATATAAATATATTCTTTCTAAACTTATAAATACCTATTCTGGTTTCCCTAAAACCATAACTTTAGTACGATGAAATTCTTTGTGCAACTTGTACAAAAGTAATTCTTTTTGTTCAGCAATATTAACTAAAGGAATTAGTTTAGCTACCATTAAATATAAAAGTATAACCGCAGAAATTGACCCTATCCAAAGTAATACATCTGAAGAAAATTGCGGCCAAATTGTATTTGGTACAGAATGCAACGCATATTTATCAGGTTCAGTCGAAACAGAATATGCCCCTACATATAATCGAACTCTATCTAACATAGTTCCAATAAGTACGCCAATTGCTACGATAGTAGGCCCTAAAATACTTTTACGAACTGCATTCCACATCATAATTAATAGAGGGCCAGCAAAATTTAAAATAAACACTGGAATAAATATATATATATATGGCCCAGCCATTAACAACTCTAACACAAATCTTTCACTCGGCTTTCCTCCATACCATAAAATTATAAAACTTGAGAACCAAAACCAGAACCACAACAAAGATAACGCAAATAATAATCTACTTAGAGCCCAAAATTGATCCAATCCTATATATTCACGATAACCACCAAACCGATAGATAATATACATTGCAACTATAAAAACTGCTACCCCAGCTTGTAGAGCATTAGCAGCATGAGTTATGGGAAATAATGCATCAATCCATCCGGGCACTAAAGACATACAAAAATCCATTGCATAAAGAAAATGTACAAAAACAAGCAGCATAAAATAATGAGCTCCAACAATACCTAAACGATGTTTATGCATATACCAGTTGGATGAACTTCCCCACCAACGTCCCGATAAAAATTTGAATATTTTCTTACGAACAGTTCCAATCTTTGAATGGTCACGGAGTATAGCAAAATCAGGTAACAGAGATAACCACAAATAAAACACACCTAAAAATGCTAATACTACAATTGCTAATATCGCCCATATATGAGGTGAATAGGGTGAAACACCTTCAAGAGCATCATAAAACCAAAGGGAACGTCTGCCATCTGCCAAACTAGGTAAAATCCACATCAAAGGAATAAATAATAAGAGATTAACTATTCCTAATAACCCAAATATTTCCGCAATTCTTGAAGTCGAACGCCTCCAATGAGCTTTAGCTACTCTTGGAGCTATAGCTACCATTGGTGCCGATTGTATAGAACTCAATAAAAATGCAACCAATGCTGCATGATAACCCCACTGTTGAGAACCAAAACCTTCTACAAAAACTTTAATAGAAAAACCAACAAATCCCAATAAAGACAAAATAGTAAAAATAATTAAAGGCCATTTTAAATTTGTCTGATTCGAAGCTTCTACTAAAGTATTATTAACATTTTTGAAAGCTACATCGCTAACTTTTCTTTCCATAGCTACTACATCTCTAGCATTTCTATCCATGTGATGAATCTCCTCCATGAGATGAATGTCCTGAATCAGCATCAACTTTTTTAAGGTATGTCACATTGGGCTCTGTACCCAATTCTCCCATTAATTTATACCCTCTTCCGTTCTTACTCAATGATTCTTCTTTCAACTTTGCAACTTTACTTTTTTCACCTGTATCAAGATCAACATAATTTAAGTCACCAAAAACTAATGCATCGGTTGGACATGCATTAACACATGCTGGATTTAATCGGCGATCTCCATCTTTTAGTTGTTGGTTATTTTTATCAGACTCACGAGTACTACGACGAATACGTTGTATACAAAACGTACACTTCTCCATTATTCCTCTACTTCTAACTGTAACGTCTGGATTCAATTGATTCTTTAAACTATCAGGCCAACTTGGCTCCCAAAAATTAAAAAATCTAATGTGATAAGGGCAATTATTTACACATAAACGAGAACCAATACATCGATTATAGACTTGTACATTTAATCCTTCTTGATTATGGTAAGTTGCATAAACTGGGCATACAGGCTCACATGGTGCATTATCACAATGCTGACATAAAAGAGGAATAAAGCGAACTTTAGCATTTGGAAATTCACCTTCCCAATATCGTTCAATTCTAATCCACTGAATAGCGCGTCTTTGTTTAAATAAATCCTCAGTATTTATGGGTATATTATTTTCTGACTGACATGCCACAACACATGCCTGACAACCAGTACACTTATCTATATCTACAGCCATACTCCACTTACGCTTACCACTTGTTTTTACTAAGTTATCAGTCATCAATCCATCATCAGACATAAAGTACCTCCATTACTTATTTTACAATTTTTCATCACTTTGATTCACCAGAAGTAATCTTAATAATATGCCCATGTTTATCAACAGATAAATCAGGAGCAGTGTTTTCAAATTTAGATAATGGTAAATTATTACCAGTTGAACTTATAGAAACCCGTGTACTTCCCCAAGCCCATGCTCCAGAATCTTTGTCCTTTTCAGGAGCCAAAATTGACAAAACATTAGAACCCCTATCAGAAGAATACCTATCTCCTGATTCATGCCCTTGCCCAATTGGTATTGCTAATACATCTGGTGAAATAGCAGGATGCGGATACGCAAAAGCTTCTATTTCTCCGTATTCAGACTTAATTTTAACTATATCCCCTTCTTTAATCCCAAGCTCTTTAGCTTTATTTAAATTAATTTCAACCCAAGTAGACCAGGTAACTGTAGTTATTGGATCAGGTGTGGCTTGAAGCCATGGTAAATTAGCTCCTCTACCATCAGTCAACGAACCTAATTCAAATGGCACTAAATAAAAAGGATATGTATTTTTATCTCCTAAAAATTTAGCAGGAGTTAATTCCCTCGGTCCATTAATAGAACCTATTTCATGATTATTCACCTTATCATCAACATCCCACCATCCCCCTCGTTGCAAAACTCCATTCCAAAAATCACGAGGATTCTTAGCCTTAATAGAGCCTCTATTTAATTTAAATAATTCATCCGTCATATTACGTAAAACATTTTCATAATTAGAAGCATTTAACTCAAGGTCTATATTTTGAATTTCAGCTAAAGCCATAATCACATCTGGAAAACTTTTTGTCCCCAAATGTATTCCTCTTTTTTCAAAAACCGGTCTAACAACTGGTTGCTGAAAACCTATAGTAGGATAACCAGGACCAGGATTAGGTATGTCTGAACCCCATTCTTCAAGATAATGATTTTCCGGTAATATAATATCTGCCATCATAGCAGAATCATCCATAATACCCGAAAAACTAACAATTAGAGGTATTTTTGATAAAACTGATTTAAATCCAGGAGCTCCATATATTGGATTGCCCCCCCTTAATAACAATATTTCCAAATCTCCACTTTTGAGCTCATCAATACGAGAGCTATTTGCAAAATCAGGGGAAAGATCAGAAAACTCGTCCATATCAATAGGAAGAGTAGGGTTAAAAATTACTCCACCTTTCTGTCCAAGATTACCTAGTAAAACATTTAGCGTATATATCGCTTCTAGATTTTGCATTCCATTCGTATAAGCCCCCACAGTTCCTCCACCAAGAACTAAAGGATTCTTATGTTTGGCTAAACCATGTGCTAATTCTTCAACTTGAGACTCAGAAAGACCAATTAATTCTTTTACTTTAGATGGAGCATATTGACTTAATACTTTTATCCAATCCTTTTTATCCGATATTTTTAGATCTGATGCATGCTTATCTAACAAAACATAAGAAATAGAATAGGCCAATATCCCCTCACTGCCAGGATTAACGTATACCCATTTATCAGCATTAGCAGCAGTTAAGGATAGATGCGAACCAACATACACCAAAGTGCCTCGTCCATGTCCAGTACTTTGTTCACGAAAATTGGAATATCCACGAGAATAGCGAAGAGGAGAATTCCAAGTGTTTAGGAAATCTGCTCCAAATGAAAGTACATAATCAGAATTATCAATATCAAAATCAGGTATACGATCTTGTTTAAAAACGTTTTTAACTGCCCATCTTAAATTCGTATTCTCAATTACTTCATATTGAATATGTTTTGCTTTAAATTTAGAAACAAATTTATTTACTACAAGACTAAGGTGAGAAGTAAGAGGATCAGTTACCAATACTAACCCAGAAGATTTTTTTAAATTAGTAATTGATTCAGAAATTCTTGATAATGCATCAGTCCAACTAATTTCTTCCCACTTACCTTCTCCACGATCACCTTTTCGTATACGAGGAGAACTAATCCTGTCAGGATGGTACAGCCCCTGTAACCCAGACTCAGCAACAACATTATGTTTCCCCTGATTAATGGGATAATCTGAATTTCCTTCTATTTTCTTTGCACGACCTTCCATAACTCGAACTACTATACCGCTAGAAACAGATTCTCCAGGAGATAAGGTTGCATACCAATTATCTGTACCAGAAACCATATCTTCTGGCATCTCTAATGGTGCTTCAACAATCAATTCTTTTTCGGGAATACCACATGCTTGAAAAATAGCAGCAGCAGTTACAGATCCGCCAAATAGTTTTAAAAATCGCCTTCTAGATATTTTCATTAAACACCTACAATATCTCCTCGAATTTTATAATTAATAATGACATGTTGCACAATCAGTGGGCGCATTATTATCTCGATGACAATTGACACAATCTGCCATTTTTAATGGACGTACTTGTTTGACTTTAGGCATACTAGTAACATCGCCATGGCAAGTAGAACAAACTTGAGATGCTCCAACAGAAATTGTCTCACCTTCCCTAATATTAGGATCTATTTTTAATGCATCCGTTATAGTTATTTCACTAGAGGGATTTGTAATATTTCTAACTACATCCTTATCTCCAGAAAAAAATCTTATATGAGCTTCATGTACAAATCGTACATGATCTGGAACTCTATGTACTCTTATCCAATCAATTGGTTGGCCTTCAGAATAATATTCTCGTAGTTGCTGAACACCTTCCTTATCTCCACCAACAGTTTTATGGCATGTCATACATAATCCTACAGCAGGAACAGAAGCAGCAGGTTTTTCAGTCACTGTTCTATGACAAAAAGTACAATCTAGACCAATTTGATTAACGTGAACATCATGTGGAAATGTAATAGGTTGAGTAGGACCCTGATTAAATCCAATAACAGAAAAAATTCCAAGAGGCATACCAAACCAAGCAGTTATTACAAAAACCAACATAATTAAAGCAAAAAGAGATGCAATACCACCAGCAACGCCAAGCATTCCTAGCTTTAATATCACACCCAATGTTATTTTAGAACTGTCAAATTCACCTGGTAGCAATTCTATACACCATACTTATCATAAATTTTTTTAATTCTTTCCTTATAGCAATAAATATAAATTAAATCCAAAAATCTGGCCAAAACGTTTTTAGTACAGCCATAAAAGTAACCATTCGGTAAAAGAAAAATATAGCCGAACTAATACTAACAAAAGAAAAAAAATAGAGTACTGGGCGAACTTTTTGAAAAGCAGGATGTATTTCTATCGAACCAACCATAGATGGTATCCATATATGTCCTACAAACATAAAAAAAGCAAAAAAGATAACACTGCACAACATTAATGTAAGGCTGGTTAATAGGGCTCCAATTTGAGCCCATTGGGGTTGTAGTAACCCAGATGGATCCATGCACTATCCTCAAAATTTAAAATATAATAACTGCTAAAGCAAGATATTTTATAGGTTTTGAAGTCACCAAAAAAATATCTCCATAAGTAGAAGAATTTATCATACGTACCCATATATTTTCAAGGGGAATTTCATCTAATGGCAATAAATATGATAGAAACTTACTTACTAAGTTTTATCTACCATATTCCGTATACAAATTATCCGATCATAGACTATACTAAATAAACATAAAGATATGTCGAAGCAACCAAGGATGCTCAAATGCCAACTAAAATAGAAGAAACTTATATAAAAAACCATCAGAATTCTTCAAAAAAATACCAAATTTCTAAAAATATATTCCCAAATGGTGTCACACATGACGCTCGAAATTTAGCACCATTTCCATTTTTTATGTCACATGCAGAAGGAACTAGAAAATGGGATGTCGATCAAAATGAAATTATAGACTATTGGGGAGGACATGGAGCACTAATACTTGGACATGCACATAAAGCAGTAACTGATGCGGTATCATATCAAATTAAACGAGGGACCCATTATGCTGCATCAACTGACCTTGAAATTGAGTGGGCACAATTAATCCAAAAACTTATTCCTTCAGCTGAAAAAGTTCGTTTCCAAAGTTCAGGAACTGAAGCAAC
>CEVQ01140883.1_pt1 | contig 11925 bp, 10 predicted proteins | sample 356551 | NCBI WGS metagenome assembly CEVQ01 (sample SAMEA2623756, study PRJEB7988) | marine metagenome | biome: marine biome (ENVO:00000447); feature: mesopelagic zone (ENVO:00000213); material: "saline water (ENVO:00002010), including plankton (ENVO:xxxxxxxx)" | depth 250 m | reverse complement strand
TTAGCATCTTTTTTAGAAATTTTCAGTCTCTTAGATAATCCAAACGCGGATATTCCGTATATAATTCCGAAGTTTACCATTTTAGCGATACGTCTTTGATTTGTATTAATATTTTTAATATTTATATTAAAAATTTTTGAGGCAGTTGATTTATGAATATCTATATTTTCAAAAAAAGCATTTTGCATATTTTTATCTTTACTCATTTCCGCTATTATTCTTAATTCAATTTGAGAATAATCAGCACATAGTATAAAATTATTGTCTGAAGAAGGGATAAAAGCTTTTCTTATTTCTTTTCCTAAATCTGTTTTAATAGGAATATTTTGCAAATTTGGATTATTAGAACTTAATCTTCCGGTAAGAGTAATAGTCTGATTATAATTAGTATGTATTTTGTTTTCATGTATTAATTTAGGTAAAACATCTATATACGTATTAGTAAGTTTTTGTAAAGTTCTAAATTCAAGTATTTTATTTATAATAGGATGTTCATTTTTGATATTTATCAATGTTTCTTCAGATGTTGAATATTGACCTGTTTTTGTTTTTTTTTTATTATTTATTTTAAGATTATCAAATAATATTTCCCCCATTTGTTTTGGAGAATTAATATTAAATTTTTTGTTTGCTAGCTTGAATATGTTTTCTTCTAATTCATTAATTTTTTCTTTATACTTTTGTGACAATTTTTTTAAAAATACAGTATCAATATTAATTCCATTGTTTTCAAGATCTATTAATACGTTAATTAATTGATATTCAACATCTAGTATTGATTTTAGATTTTTATCATCATTTATTTTTTCTTTTAAAATATCAAACAACTGCATTGTTATGTCGCTGTCCTCACAACAGTAATTTGCAATACTAGTATTATCAATGTCTTTTAATTTTTTTTGATTTTTTTTATTATAACCTATCAAATCTTCTATTTTAATTTTCTCATAATTTAAATAGTTTATTGATAAATTATTTAGGCTGTGGCTATTTTCAGGATGTAAAAGATGATGGATAATCATAGTATCAGAAATAGTTTTATCTTTTTTTATATTTATTATTATATCATATTTTTTCAGTATCGCGAGATCATATTTTAAATTATGTCCTATAAAATTTTTATTATTGCTAGAGAATATTTTTTTTATATATTTTAAGTAAGTTTTTTGAGTTTTTTTGTTTAAATCAATATAATATGCTTGATTTTTTTCGTATGAAAAAGAAATTCCTATTATTTCAGCTAATTTTACATTTAAACTTGATGTTTCAGTGTCAAAACATATATCTTTTTTTTTAATTATTTTATCTGTTAATACTTTTAGTTCTTTTTCGTTATTTATAAGAGTATATTTTTTTTTAATAGTTTTTATATTATCATAATTACTTTTAATTATTTCTTTATTTGAAAATAAATTTAATTGATCCTCTTTTTTTTCATTTTCAGAAGTTGTGTTTTTTATTTTTTTAGTTAGATTATTAAATTCTAAATTTTCAAATAATTCTATCAGCTTATTGTTGTTGTATTTTTGAAACTTTAATTCATTAACAGAAAAATCGATAGGGACATTTGTGTCTATAGTTACTAGATTTTTTGACAATTTTCCTATAGCTATATTATTAGAAATATTTTCTTTTAGTTTCCCTTTTAAAGCGTTTACATTTGTTATTAAATTGTCTATATTATCAAATTCTTTTATTAATTTTTTTGCAGTTTTTGGACCTATGCCTGGAAATCCTGGAATATTATCAGCGGAATCTCCTGTCATTCCCAAGTATTCAATTACCTGATCTATTCTTTTTATTTCAAAATAATTTAATACTTCTTTTATTCCCCATATTTCTTCATTTTTCCATTTACTTCCAGGACGAATAATATTTATTTTTTCTGAAACTAATTGTGCAAAATCCTTGTCAGGAGTAACTATATAAGTATTTATGTCTTTTTGTTCTGCTTTTTTTGCAATAGTTCCTATAACATCATCTGCCTCATAACCTTCAAATGCGATTTTTCTTGTATTAAGTGAACTAATAAATTGATCAATATATTTCAGATTATCTATTATAGGTTCAGGCATTTTTTGTCTATTTGCTTTATATTCTTTATAAACTTCATGTCTGAAAGTTTTCACCTTTGTATCAAATACTATGCCTAAAAAATCTGGTTCAAATCTATTTATTATATCAAAAACACTATTTACAAATCCAAATATAGCTGAAGTGTCTATTCCTTTAGAATTTATTCTAGGGTTTTTAATAAAAGCATAATATCCTCTATAAATAAAAGCATAAGCGTCAATTAATATTAATTTATTTTTCATTATATATAATATTAATTAATGTTTCTCCAACAGCTTGTAAGGTTTTTTGACTTATAATATTCATATTATCATTATGAGTATGCCAATGTTCATTAAACTTGGATTTTGTTCGATAATCATATTCTACTATATTTAACGTAGGAATTCCTATTATTCTATTAATAAAAAAATGATCATCTATTATTTCTTCGGTTTTATCATAAACAAAATAATCGCCATACCCTATTTCATTGCCCTTATTCCATATTTTTTTTACATAATTTTCTGCATATTTATATGAACCTCCTTCAATTGTAAAATTTGCGTTTTCTCCCCCTACCATGTCTAATAAAACTCCATATTTAGCATAGTAGTTTTTTTTGTGTGGGGTTTTTGACCAGTATTGTGATCCTAAACACCAGGAATTTATATCTCCTTCATTTCCGTGATCTTCAGCGTCAAATAAAATTATATCTAAGCCTATTGTTATAGGATTATTTTGTATAATTCTAGCAATTTCTAATAATACTCCTACGCCGCTTCCACCATCATTAGCCCCTAGTATAGGTTTATTTTTATTTAAAGGGTCATTTTCAGCTATATGTCTGGTATCCCAATGAGCGCAAAGAAGAATTCTATCCTTATTTTCAGGATTAAATTCACCTATAATATTAAAGAATTCATGTTCAACATTATCATATGTTTTGGTTTTAGATGTTTGAATAATTATATTATCAGCATATTTAGATATTTTATTTTTCAAATAATTTAAACACAAAGTAGCTCCAGGAGAACTAAGATTTCTAGGGCCAAAAGAAACTTGATCTTCTATAAATTTAAAAGCTGAATCAGAATTAAAATAAGGAATATTTATATTTTGATTTTCTGTTGAAACAACAGTGTCATTTTTACAAGAAAAAAATATTAAAACAATAAATAATAAAAAAAAGTTATTTTTCATATTCCCATTCAGAGCCATCTTTTGTGTCTTTTATATTTATTTTTAGTTTTTTTAATTCATCTCTAATTAAATCAGAAATATCCCAGTTTTTATTTTGTCTACTTTTATTTCTTATTTTAGTAATAATCGACATTATTTTATCAAAATCATCTGATTTATTTATATTTGAATTTTGTAATCCTAAAATATCTTTTATAAATAAATTCATTAAGTTTTTTAATTCATTTTTATCTTTTTTATTTAAAGTTTCTCGTTCACTTATACACAAATTAATTAGCTTAACAGCTTCAAAAATATTTGCAAATAGTACAGGTGTATTAAAATCGTCATTTATTGATTTATAAAAATTTTCAGATATTTTTTTTACATTAAAAGAACTTTTTTTATTAGGCTTTATTTTATCTATCATATCAATAGCGTTGAACAATTTAGTTAATCCTTTTTCAGAAGCAGATAAGGCGCTATTGCTAAAATCTAATGTACTTCTATAGTGCGCTTGTAATATGAAAAATCTAATAGTCATAGGAGAAAAACTTCTTTTTAAAAATTTATGTTCTCCTTTGAAAAATTCATTTAATGTGATAAAATTATTTAAAGATTTACCCATTTTTTGCCCTTCAATAGTAATCATATTATTATGCATCCAATATTTTACAGAATTTTTATCAAAACAAGCATTTGATTGTGTTATTTCCGCTTCATGATGAGGGAATAATAGGTCTGTTCCTCCTCCATGGATATCAAATGTTTCACCAAGATATTTATTGCTCATAGCAGAACACTCTAAATGCCATCCAGGATAACCAATACTCCAAGGAGAAGGCCATTTCATTATGTGATCTTTCGTTGCTTTTTTCCATAGAGAAAAATCATATGAATTTTTTTTCTCATTTTGTTTTTTTAATTTTCTAGTTCCTTCTAAATTATTTTCAAGTTTTCTACGAGAGAGTATTCCGTATTTATATTTAGAGTTATATTTTTTTACATCTAAATAAACAGATCCATTTTTTTCATAAGCAAATCCATTTTTTAAAATTTTTTCTATCATATTTATCTGTTCTATTATATGACCTGTAGCTCTAGGTTCTATATTCGGAGACAAGCAGTTTAGTTTATTCATAGCATTATGATATTCGTTTGTGTATTTATGAGCAATTTCCATTGGCTCTATATTTTCTTTTTTTGCTTGTTTTTGCATTTTATCTTCTCCGTCATCTGAATCATTTAATAAATGACCAACATCAGTAATATTTCTCACATATCTTACTTTATTGTTTAAGTGCATTAAATATCTATAGACAATGTCAAATGTTATTGCAGGTCGAGCATGACCTAAATGTGGTTCTCCATAGACAGTAGGCCCGCAAACATACATTCCAACTTTATTTTTATTTATGGATTTGAAAAGTTCTTTTTTTTTGCTTAGAGTATTATATATTTTTAATTTTTTATTCAACATTTTTTAGTATTTTTTTATTTGTTTTTATGTTTTCCAACATATTTTTAACTATTTCATTTAAATTAAATTTAGCTTTCCATCCCCAATCTTTATAAGCGCAAGAGTCATTTATTGAATCTGGCCAGCTTGTTGCAAGATTTTGTCTGAAGTCAGGTTTATAGTTTATTGTAAAATTAGGATAATATTTTTTTATTTCATTAAAAATTTCTTTTGGACTGAAAGAGCATCCCGAAATATTGTAAGATTTTCTAATTTTTATTTCATCAGCATTCATGATTTCATGAATAGCTCTTATAGCGTCATCCATATACATCATAGGCAAAAAAGAATCGTAATTTAAAAAACAATTAAAAGTATTATTATTAATAGCGGAGTAAAAAATATCAACTGCGTAATCTGTAGTACCTCCTCCAGGCATTGACCTATATCCAATTAAACCTGGAAATCTTACACTTCTAACATCAATATTATGATTATTGAAAAAATATTCACATAAATTTTCTCCTAATACTTTTGTTATTCCATATATTGAATTTGGATTTAATTTTTCATTTTGTTCAGTTTGTTTTTTTTGAGCATCTTTTCCAAAAACAGCTATAGAGCTTGGCCAAAAAACTTTTTTAATAGAATATTTTTTACACAAATTTAAAATATTGAGGAGACCATCCATATTTATTTTCCAAGCTGTTGTCATGTCGTTTTCAGCTTTTGCTGATAAATATGCCGCCAAATGATATACTTCATTTATTTTTTCTTTTTTAAAAATACAATCTAATTTTTCATAATTTAAAATATCACATTCATGAAATTTAAATTTATTATTAGGTCGATTGTTTAAATCTAAACCAATTATATTTTCTTTTGCTAAAAAAGAATGAATTAATTCTTGACCTATTTGTCCATTACACCCTGTTATTAATATATTTTTGTTCATTTTTTTTTGTTAACGTGTTTTTTATATTTGCAGGAGATGGATCCAAATGCGTATAAAAAAAATTTAGTAAATAAATTTAACAAAGAAGAAGCTATAAAAAAATTAAAAAAAGAGAAATTTAGTAGACTTATAGTGTCTTTTTATTTGTTTAAAAAAATTATTAATCCCTTAAATTCAAGAGATGCCTTATTTACAAGTTTAAATGATTTAAATATAAAAGGGCGTATATATTTGTCTAAAGATGGAATAAATGCTCAAATTAGCATTCCTGAAAAAGCAAAAAATTGTTTTGAAAGTTTTATAAAAATTTTTTTGAAAGAAGACAGCTTACGATTTAATTATGCAATAAATCATAATAAGTTTGCATTTTATAAACTAACAATAAAAGTAAAAAAAATTTTAGCTGATGGCTTAGATAAAGTTGACATGAAAAATAAAGGAGAACATTTGCAAGCTGTCAAATGGAATAAAAAAGCAAAATCTAAAAAATCTTTTATTATAGATATGAGGAATCATTATGAGTCAGAAATAGGAAAATTTAAAAACGCACATGTTCCCGAGGCAGATACTTTTAGGGAAGAAATGAAAGAGATAAAAGACATGTTGTTAAATCAAAAAGAAAAAGATATTTTGATGTATTGTACTGGAGGAATAAGATGTGAAATAGCCAGCTCTTATTTAAAGCAAAATGGATTTAAAAAAGTATATCAATTAGAGGGGGGAATAATTAATTATTTTAATCAGATAAAGAGCGATTCTAAAATAGAAAATTTATTTATAGGCAAAAATTTTGTTTTTGACGACAGGCTTTCAGAAGAGATTACATCAGATGTTATTAGTTTTTGTCATCAATGTGGTAATAAATCAGACACTCATATTAATTGTAAAAATTTATCCTGCAATTTATTATTTATTCAATGCAATGAATGTAATAAAAAAAATTTAGGGTGTTGTTCCCCAAAGTGCATAGATATAGTTTGTTTATCAGAAAAAGAACAACAAAAAATAAGAAAAGGAATAACAAAAAATAAAATTTTTCACAGTCACAAAAAAGTAAATTTGCAAAAAGAATTTAAAAAAGATTAATTTTATTAAATTTAATATATGCCATTATATCATCAACTTGGATCTATTCCTAAAAAAAGACATACTATTTTTAAGTCTAAAGATGGGAGTTATTATTATGAGGAACTTTTTGGGACAATAGGATTTACAGGAATGTCTTCTTTGCTTTATCATACCCATAGGCCAACTCAGGTAAAAGAAGTGGTTAATAGTGTAAATATCAATCCTGAAATAGCTGTAGACAATAATATAAAATCAAGACTTTTAAAAGGTTTTGATTTAAAAAAAGGAGAAGGATTTTTGAAGAGCAGAACTCCTATTCTTATTAATAATGATTGTCACATATCATTAGCAGCTCCTACGAAGTCAATGAAAGATATTTTTTACAAAAATACAGATGCAGATGAATTAATATTTATTCATAAAGGATCTGGCACACTGAAAACAATGTTAGGTAATTTAGATTTTTCTTACGGAGATTATATTTTAGTTCCTCGTGGGATAATATATCAAATTAATTTTAATGATGATAACAATAGGTTTTTTATTGTAGAATCTTTTCATCCTATTTATACTCCAAAAAGATATAGAAATTATTTTGGTCAATTATCAGAACATGCTCCTTATTGTGAACGAGATATCAGAAAACCTGAAAATTTAATCACAAAAGACGAAAAAGGAGATTTTTTAATTAAAATAAAAAAAGAGGGAATTATGCATGATGTAATATATGGATCTCATCCTTTTGATGTAGTCGGTTGGGACGGGTATAATTATCCTTATATTTTTTCTATCCATGATTTTGAGTCTATAACTGGTAGAATACATCAACCACCACCAGTACATCAAACATTTGAAACAGGCGCTTTTGTAGTATGTTCTTTTTGTCCTAGATTATATGATTATCATCCTAAGTCTATACCTGCTCCTTATAACCATAGCAATATAGATTCAGATGAAGTTCTTTATTACGTGGATGGAGATTTTATGAGCAGGAATCATGTCGAAAAAGGATATATTAGTTTACATCCAGCTGGTATTCCTCATGGACCACATCCTGGAGCTATGGAAAAAAGCATTGGACAGAAAGAAACAAAAGAATTAGCTGTTATGGTAGACACTTTTAAACCATTAAAATTAACTAAAGCAGCTATGCAATTAGATGATGGGGAATATTATAAATCCTGGATTGAATAATGAGTGAACAGTTAGAAAAAATATATCCAAACGCTAAAGATTTTCTTCCGCTTAAAGGCACAGATTATGTAGAATTTTATGTTGGGAACGCTAAACAAGCAGCTCATTTTTATAAAACAGCTTTTGGATTTCAGTCTTTTGCTTATTCAGGATTAGAAACAGGAGACAATACCAAAACTTCTTATGTTTTAGCTCAAGATAAGATACGTCTAGTATTGACTACACCAATGTCTGGCAACACGGAAATAGAAGATCATTTAATTAAACACGGAGATGGTGTCAAAATAATTGCTTTATGGGTTGATGATGCTACAAAATCTTGGCAAGAAACGACAAAAAGGGGAGCCAAGTCTTATTTGAAACCTATAAAAATTGAAGATAATAATGGTTTTGTTATTAAATCAGGTATTCATACATACGGAGACACAGTGCACATTTTTGTAGAAAGAAAAAATTATAATGGAATTTTTCTTCCAGGATTTAAAAAATGGAAATCAGAATATAATCCTGAACCAATAGGGTTAAAATATATTGATCATATGGTTGGTAATGTTGGGTGGGGAGAAATGAATATTTGGGAAGAATTTTATAGAGATATAATGGGATTTGCTAATTTAATTACATTTGATGACAAAGACATTTCAACTAAATATACAGCTCTTATGAGCAAAGTTATGACTAACGGTAATGGTAGAATTAAGTTTCCTATTAATGAACCAGCAGAAGGATCAAAGAAATCTCAAATTGAAGAATATTTAGATTTTTATAATGGTCCCGGATGTCAGCATATTGCTATCGCTACAGATAATATTGTTGAAACTGTAACAGAAATGAACAAGAGAGGAGTAGAGTTTTTACATGTTCCAAAAAATTATTATGATACAGTTTTAGACAGAGTCGGAGAAATAGATGAAAAAATAGAAAAATTACGTGATCTTAGTATTTTAGTTGATAGAGACGATGAAGGATATTTGTTGCAAATATTTACCAAGCCTGTTGAAGATAGACCTACTTTGTTTTTTGAAATTATTCAAAGGAAAGGAGCTCAGTCTTTTGGAAAAGGAAATTTTAAAGCTTTATTTGAAGCTATAGAAGCTGAACAGGCAAGAAGAGGGACTTTATGATTAATATTCAACTAATACAAGTTGAAAAAATACGCAATCTACGAAATAAAATTTTACGTCCAGGACTTCCAATAGAAACTGTTTTTTATGATTGTGACAAAGATATTACATGTTTTCATGTTGCTGCAATAGAATTAGATAAAGTAATAGGGACAGCTACATTTTATAAAATTTCTCATATTTCGTGTAAAGGTGAAAATGTTTATAGATTAAGAGGAATGGCTGTAGAAAATAATTGTCAAGGCCAAGGTGTAGGAAAAAAAATTTTAGATTTTGCGTTTTTAGAATTAAAAAAAAGAAAAACAGATTTTTTATGGTGTAATGCGAGACTTATTGCATTAGATTTTTATAAAAAATTAAATTTTAAGATTTATGGTGAAATTTTCAATATAAAAGACATAGGACCCCATTATGTTATGTATATTAAAATTTAATTTTATTTAATTTAACACTTATTAGTGATAAAATTATTGCCACAACAACATCATACAAGGGGATAGCATCGGGAACTCCATAATTCCATATAATTACCATTATTATCCAAATAATAAAAACAATAATTTTATTATTCATCTATTTTGATATTCAAATCTTTTAATTGTTCTTGATCAATTGTAGAAGGAGAATCAATCATTAAATCTTTTCCAGCGTTATTTTTAGGGAAAGCAATTACATCTCTTATTGATTTTTCATTTGCCATTATAGAACATATCCTGTCAAATCCAAAAGCTATTCCTCCATGAGGAGGGGCTCCATATTTAAAAGCATTTAATAAAAACCCAAATTTATTTTTTATTTCTTTTTTTGATAAACCTAATAATTCAAATATTTTATTTTGTGTATTTTGATCAAATATTCTTATAGACCCTCCACCTATTTCTTGTCCATTTAGCACAATATCATAAGCTTGGGCGATAACTTTTTCAGGTGTTTTTTCTAGTATTTCTTTGTTGTTTTTTTTAGGGGCAGTGAATGGATGATGCATAGCGTATAGTTGCTTGCTCGCTTCATCAAAATCAAATAATGGAAAATCAGTTATCCATACAGGAGCAAATTTATTTTTTGGATTTATATTTAATTTTTTTATTATCTCCAATCTTAAATCTCCTATTATTTGTTTGGTTTTTTTATACTTTCCACATATTATAAATATAATATCTCCTTTTTCTGCTTTACAAAAAGATTGTATTTTTTTTAGATCATTTTGATTGAAAAATTTATCTATAGATGATTTATAAGATCCGTCTCGATTAACTTTTATATATATAAGACCATTTCCTCCTATTTGTGGTGATTTTACAAAATCAGTTAATAAATCAATTTCTTTTCTACTAATAGCAGCTTGATTTTTAACAAAAAAAGCAGATATATTTTCCGCTTTGTCAAATACATTAAATCCTTTATTTTGACATACTTCGTTTATGTTTTTTATTTTTAAATCAAATCTTAAATCAGGCTTATCAGATCCATATTGATCAATAGCGTCTTTAAAGGTTATTTTAGGAATTTCGTTTATTTCTTCTTGACCTATTTTTTTTATTATATGTTTCACGTATTTTGAAAAAATATTATATATATCTTTTTCTTCAATAAATGACATTTCACAATCTATTTGGGTAAACTCAGGTTGTCTGTCAGCTCGAAAATCTTCATCTCTAAAACATTTAACTAATTGAAAATATTTGTCAAATCCAGCAACCATTAATAATTGCTTAAATGTTTGAGGGGATTGTGGCAAAGCGTAAAATTCCCCTGTATTTAGTCTTGAAGGAACAATAAAATCTCTTGCTCCTTCTGGAGTTGATTTAATTAAAAAAGGAGTTTCTATTTCTAAAAAATTATTCTTTATAAGAAAATTTCTAGTTTCAGATGCAATCTTATGTCTTAATATTATATTTTCAGACATGTTTTTTCTTCTGAGATCTAAGTATCTATATTTTAATCTTAGTTCTTCTCCACCATCCGTGTTTTTTTCTATAGTAAAAGGAGGCGTTTCAGAAGAGCTTAAAATATTTATTTTATTTATAATAATTTCTATTTCTCCAGTATTTATATTTTTATTTTTACTGCTTCTTTCTTTTACTATTCCAGATATTTTTATTACAAATTCTCTATTAATTGTTTTTATGGTTTTAAATAAATTTTTATTATTTGTTATGTCAGCGGCTAGTTGTGTAATTCCATATCGATCTCTTAAATCTATAAAAATCATACTCCCTAAATTTCTGATACTATGAACCCATCCAGATAATGTTACATTTTCATTAACATTTTTTATATTTAACTCACCGCAATTATGACTTCTATACATATTTGACACTTTTTACTAAATTACAATAATTTATGCAAGAAAATGAAAAGTATATGAATGAAGCTTTTTTAGAGGCAAAAAAAGCATATAACATGAATGAAGTCCCAGTGGGAGCTATAGTTGTTTATAATAAAAAAATTATATCTAAAGCTCATAATATGTCAGAACTTTCAAAAAACTTTACTTATCATGCTGAGCTTTTAGCATTAAATAAAGCAGCTAAATTTATAGATTCTAAATATTTAAATAATTGTGAATTATATGTAACAAAAGAGCCTTGTTTGATGTGCGCGGGCGCAATATTATTATCTAGAATAAAAAAGTTATATTTTGGAGCATCAGATCCTAAAAAAGGATATAGATTTTATAATAAAAGTATTTTTTTAAATAAAGTAGAAGTTGATTTTGGAATTCTTGCGGGAGATTGTTCTTTAATCTTGAAAGATTTTTTTAAATTGAAAAGAAAAAGATAATTATGTATCCAGAAGAGTTATGTTCTCCTATGAGACAAGAGTTAGTTGAAGCAGGTTTTATTGAGCTTAAAAACATAGAAGATGTTGATTCTTGTTTTGAAAAA
>CEVQ01140204.1_pt1 | contig 11995 bp, 18 predicted proteins | sample 356551 | NCBI WGS metagenome assembly CEVQ01 (sample SAMEA2623756, study PRJEB7988) | marine metagenome | biome: marine biome (ENVO:00000447); feature: mesopelagic zone (ENVO:00000213); material: "saline water (ENVO:00002010), including plankton (ENVO:xxxxxxxx)" | depth 250 m | reverse complement strand
TCTTCTGCTTCAACTACCTCTTCTGATTCAGATCCCTCTTCTGCTTCTTCCATAACCTCATCAATATTGACAGGTTCTAATATTTGACTAGACCCCATATCTTTTGCAACTTCTAAGACTGAAAGAACTTTCCATCTCTTTAATTTAGATTTTGGCCGTGATTCTTGTATTTCAACCAAATCTCCTACTTTAACTGAATTATCAGGATCATGAACCATAAAACGACTCCTCAAAGTAAGGACTTTCCCATACATACGATGCCTTACTCGTCTATCAACCCTAACAATAATGGTTTTATCCATTTTGTCACTGATTACGTACCCTACACGTGTTTTTTGCTTCATACTAACCATTATTTTCACTTTCTATAATCAACTCTCTTTGTCTCATTATTGTCTTGATCCGTGCTATTTTTCTACGCATACTTCGAATAGCAGAAGTATCTGCTAATTGCATCGTAGCAACTTGGAAACGTAGTTCCATTAATTCTTTTTGTGAACTATCTAACTCTTCAGATAATTCAATGTCATTTTTTGAAATTATATCTTTTTTATTCATATCTATACTCGAAATAACTATCTCATCACTCTATAATTCGTGTGACAAATTTTGTAGGTATTGGAAGTTTGTCTGATGCCAGCCTGAAAGCCAATTCTGCTTCTTCTCTCTCAAGACCCGAAACTTCAAAAATTATTCGACCAGGTTTAACTACTGCAACCCAATGATCCACAGCGCCTTTACCCTTACCCATTCGAGTTTCTGCGGCACGCGCAGTAACAGATTTATCTGGGAAAATACGAATCCATATTTTCCCTCCTCGACGAGCATATCTTGTAATAACACGTCTTGCTGCCTCAATTTGACGTGAACTAATCCATGCACATGCAGTAGCTTTAAGTCCAAATTCTCCAAAACTTAAAGTACTTCCTGAATTGGCAATTCCCTTCATTCTTCCCCGATGTTTATTTCTATATTTTAATCTAGTTGGTTGGAGCATATTTACTTACTCTCCTCATTCTTTTCTTCTGTTTCAGGGTTTACAGTAACTTGAATTACTCCAATTTCTTCATCCTCAGAAACACTTTCTTCTTCAGCAACTGGTGCCGAATTATCAACAACTTGACTACCTGGCAATATATCTCCTTTATAAACCCAAACTTTCACTCCTATTAACCCAAAGTCAGTCAAAGATTCGGCTAAACCATAATCAATATCTGCTCGTAACGTATGTAAAGGAACTCTTCCTTCCATTACTTTTTCTTGCCTGGCTATTTCTGCCCCACCTAATCTACCTTTACAAATAATTTTTATGCCTTTTGCACCCGCTTGCATTGTTCTTGTTGCAGCTTGGCGCATTGCTCTTCTAAAAGCTATTCGACGTTGCAATTGTTCTGCAATACTCTGTGCTACTAGTGCAGCTTCCATATCTGGCTGTCTAATTTCTTGAATATTAAGCCTAATATTCTTATTAGTCTGCTCTTTTTGCAATAAATTACGTATCATATCAACTTTTTGACCACCTCTACCAATAATAATACCCGGACGAGAAGTAAATACAGAAACTATTATGTCATCAGTTGCTCTTTCAATCTCGATACGAGAAATTCCTGCTTCACCACAATGCTTAGAAACTAACCCTCTAATCCTAGAATCTTCAGCAACCAAATCCTTATACTTATTCTTATCAGCCGTAAACCAACGACTTTCCCAATCTTTTATAATACCTAAACGAAATCCATTAGGATTAGTCTTATTACCCATATTATGACACCTCTTCAACAACAACAGTAATAGAACTGTTAGCTCTTGTAATTCTAGTCGCTCTACCTTTTGAACGTGGTCGGAATCTTTTTAAACGAACACTTTGATCAACATGAATATCTATAATCTTTAAATTAGCTCTCTGTAACATCATATTATTTTCTGCATTAGCAGTAACAGACTTAACTAACCCTAAAATTAAACGGGAAATAGGGGTCGCTAACACCTGTAAAACTTGAAGAGCATCAGTCACATTCTGACCTCTAATCAAGTCAATTATAGGCTTAATTTTCTTAACAGATACTCCTGTATTTTTAGCAATAGCTCTTACAGCCAATTTATTCTCCTAGTTAACAGTAGTTGTTTGTTCTGACTTTGTTGAATGACCTCGGAAAGTTCTTGTTGGAGCAAATTCTCCTAATTTATGACCAACCATATTCTCTGTAATAAAGATTGGGATATGCCTTCTACCATCATGAACCCCTATGGTTAACCCCAACATATCTGGCATGATTGTTGAAGCCCGTGACCATGTATTGATCACAACTGTTTTATCCCCTTTATTGGCAAATTCAACTTTTTTAGCTAATTTATGGTGTATATAAGGCCCTTTTTTAACTGATCTAGACAATATAAATTCCTTTCAATTTACTTTTTATAACGTCGTGAAGATATTAATCTATCAGAAGATTTTTTCCCTCTAGTCCTACGACCTAATGCAGGCTTACCCCAAGGTGTCTTAGGCCCTGGCATACCAATCGAAGATTGACCTTCTCCTCCCCCATGTGGATGTGCATTAGGAGCCATAGCAAGCCCTCTGACTGATGGACGCCATCCCATATTTCTCTTTCTACCAGCTTTACCAATTTTCACATTCTTATGGTCTATAGAGCCAACTTGACCGACAGTAGCTCGACACTCATTAAGAACTTGACGCACCTCCCCAGAAGGCAATCTAAGTAAAGTATATCTGCCTTCAGACGCTTGGATTCTAGCAGCACCACCTGCACTTCTAACAATTTGACCACCTTTCCCAAGAGTCATCTCAATATTATGAACTTGAGTTCCTGCAGGCATTTTACCTAATGGTAATGAATTTCCAACTTTTATTTCAGCTGTTTCGCTTGAAACAATTGTATCTCCAAGAGCTAAATTAAGGGGTGCAATAATATAACGCCAATCACCATCAGCATATTTAATTAGAGCAATTCTTGCAGAACGATTAGGATCGTATTCTATAGTATCCACAGTACCTGGAACATCAAATTTATCTCGTTTAAAATCTATAACCCGTATACGCCTCTTATGACCACTACCACGATGTCTGACTGTGATTTTACCACTTGAATTCCTACCAGCATTACTATGTTTAACAACAAGTAATGACTTTTTGGGCTTATTCGGACTTAGGTCTTTATTTTCTTGAACAACCATTCCTCTTCTACCAGGAGAAGTTGGTTTAATAGATCTTAATGCCATTTTTCTTACACACCTTCAAATAAAGTAATACTATCACCTTCAGCTAACGTTACTATCGCTTTTTTAACATCGGGCTTTTTAAAATATCTAGGACCACGTCTCTTTCGTTTACCTTTCACAGTAATGGTATTAACGTTCAAAACTGTTACATCAAAGTTTTTCTCCACAGCTAGTTTTACATCGATTTTTGTTGCTGAATGAGCAACTTGGAATACATATCGATTTGTCTCTTGTAATTTAGTACTTTTCTCAGTAATAATGGGTCTCCTTAGTACACTATACGCATCTAACATAATCTACTACTCCCCCCACAACTTTTCGATATAACGAACAGAATCTACTGTAAGCATTAAATACTTATAACGAACTAAATCATATGCATTCAATAATGCTACAGGTATCGTTTTTACACGCGGAAGATTTCGTGCAGATAAAATGACATCTTTATTCAAAGATTCTGTAGCAATCAATAAAGATCCTTCAATTTTTAGAGATTTAATGACTTGTACCATATTTTTTGTCTTTGGTTCACTTAAATCAATCTTCTCTAAAATACGTACTTCCTCACGCCGAGCCTTATCAGATAACAAACATTTAATAGCTAATACTTTCATTTTTGAAAGAACTTTTTTATCATGAACCCTTAAATTCACACCACCAAAAGTAACCCCACCTCCCCTCATATGAGGAGCTCTAATGGTTCCTTGTCGAGCATTTCCAGTACCTTTTTGCCTAAACGGTTTTCTACCACCTCCAGCAACTGCTGCCCTATTTTTAGTTCCTACTGTACCTTGCCTTAAATTGCTATGTTGAGCTACTACTACTTGATGAACTAAATCCTCACGCATGTCAACAGAAAACAAACGATCCTGAACTTCTAAATCGCCAACTACTTCCCCGATTGAATTATTAATTTTGCATTTCATATTTATTGAATTCCGTTTTCATTTTTACGAAGAATAACTAATGAATTTTTTGCACCTGGCAAAGAACCTTTTAATAAAACAATACTATTTTCGATATCAATTGAAATAACTTCCAAATTCCGAACAGTTACTTTCCTATTCCCCATATGCCCAGGCATTTTTTTCCCCTTGTGAACTCGTCCAGGAGAACTACCTGCACCTACTGAGCCTGGAGCTCTCCATCTATCAGATTGACCATGTGTTTTAGGTCCTCCTTTAAAACCATGTCTTTTAACTACACCAGCAAACCCTCTCCCCTTTGAATAAGCTGTTGCATTTATCTTGTCTCCAACATTAAAAATACTAATATCTACATCACTACCTAAATCAATATCAGAAGACTCCGTCACTGAAAACTCACGCATATACCGATAAGATAAGTCCCCCGCCTTCTTAAAATGTCCCTTCAAAGGTGAATTCGTATTAGAAACATCTTCATATGCAAGTTGAACAGCATTATATCCATCTGTTTCCTTTAATTTAATTTGGGAAACCTTACAAGGACCTGCTGTAACGGCTGTAACACCAATCATACTTCCATCTTCACGAAAATATGAAGTTGCTCCAATCTTTTTACCAATCATTCCATTAATAGACATATTACCTCATTTACCATCATTTCATTGAAATATCTACACCAGCAGAAACACTTAACTTGGTCAAAGAATCCATAGTCTTGTTATTTGCATCCAGTATATCTATTAATCTGTTATGTGTTCGTAATTCAAAATGTTCTCTAGATTTCTTATGCACATGGGGTGACCTAATAACACAAAAACGATTAATTGAAGTAGGTAGTGGTACGGGTCCAGACACCTTAGCACCAGTACGCTCAGCTGCATTAATTATTTCGCGCACCCAAATATCTAAAAGCCTGTGATCATAGGCTTTCATAATTACACGTATTTTTTGTTTACTTACCATAATAATCAACCATTAATTATTTTCTCTCTCACGTTGTTAGAAGACTCAACAGGTGTAGGTGCTTTCTCATAAGAACTAAACTCTAAAGAATACGTTGCTCTTCCCTGAGTAATAGATCTCAAAACACTAGCATATCCAAAACTTTCACTTAAAGGAATTTTAGCATTTATGACCTGTGTATCCCTATGTCCTTCTATTGCTTTAACCGATGTACGTTTTCTCCCTAAATCTCCTAAAACATCTCCAAGAAATTCTCCTGGAGTAATGACTTCTAACGACATCACAGGTTCTAGTAGAATTTCTTTCCCTTTTTGCATTGCATCTTTAAATGCCATTGATGCTGCAACTCTAAAGGCCATATCTGAAGAATCAACATCATGGTAAGATCCATCTAGAAGTTCTACACAAATACCAACTGTAGGATAACCCATAGGCCCTGAAGCTAATCCATCTCGAATTCCCTTCTGAACTGCAGGGATATATTCCATCGGAATATTTCCTCCTTTAACTTTGTTAATGAATTTAAACTCACTATTGATGTCAGCAGGAATAATTTTTAAAGATACATGAGCATACTGTCCATGACCTCCTGTTTGCCTGACAAGTCGAGCCTCACCTAAAGATTCCATTGTTATAGTTTCTCTAAAAGCGACCCGTGGTTTACTGACGTTAGATTCAACTCTAAATTCTCGTTTCATTCGGTCAACAATAATATCTAGGTGTAACTCTCCCATTCCTGATAAAATAGTTTGCCCAACTTCATCATCATATGTAACGTCAAGAGTTGGATCCTCATCTTTTAATTTATTAAGAGCTTCTTGTAAACGACTCAGATCATCTCTGGTTTTAGGTTCTACTGAAACAGATATCACAGGTTCTGGAAAATCAATAGTATCTAAAACTACTGGGTTTTTACTACTACAAATTGTATCCCCAGTAGTAGACTTTCTTAAACCAACTACTGCTGCAATATCTCCAGCAAATATCTCGGATACCTCTTCTCTTCTTTGAGCATGCATTTTAACCAATCTGCCTACTCTCTCAACTTCACCTGATCTTGGGTTAAAAACCTCTGTACCCGTACGTATCACCCCTGAATACAATCTAAAATAAACTAAACGACCAACAAAAGGATCGGCTACGGCTTTAAACACTAAAGCACATGCATCGGAATCAGCATTTGGTAATAGTTTGACTAAATCATCACTTTTATGTTTGGTTACTTCAATTGGTGGTATATCAGTAGGTGATGGCAAAAAAGATAAAATGGCATCTAATAAATGTTGAACTCCTATATTATTCACAGCACTTCCACACAATACTGGAACTATTTTGTAATCAACAGTTGCCTTCCTTAAAGATTTTTTCAACATATCCGAAGATACATCTTCTCCGTTAACATATTTTGATAATATATCTTCATCGACATCTGCTAATTTTTCTATTAAATAGTCCCTATAACTATTAACTTTGCTCAATACCTCAGAAGGTATTTCAACTTCTTCATATAATTTTTCTTTGTTATTACGATCAAATTTAAAAGCTTTTAGATCAATAAGGTCGACAAATCCAGTAAATGAACTTTCCGCACCAATAGGAATTTGGACTGGAACAGGATTTGCATTAAGTTTTGCAGAAATATCATCTATCGTATTATAAAAATCTGCTCCAATCTTATCCATTTTATTAACAAAACAGATTCTTGGAACTAAATATTTATCAGCCTGTCTCCATACAGTTTCGGACTGAGGTTCAACACCAGCAGCACCATCAAAAACTACGACACCACCATCTAAAACCCTTAGACTCCTCTCAACTTCAGCAGTAAAATCAACATGACCGGGAGTATCAATAACATTAATTACCGTATTATCCCATTCACACGTAGTAGCAGCTGACGTAATAGTAATCCCTCTCTCTCTTTCTTGAACCATCCAGTCCATAGAGGTAGTACCTTGATCAACTTGTCCAATTTTATGTATCCTACCTGACAAAAATAAAACACGTTCAGTTACAGTAGTTTTACCTGCATCAATATGTGCTATAAATCCTATATTTCTTATTGATTTCATTTTTTTAACTTATCTCTCTATTTTCAGTCTCACTACCAAGAGTAATTAACAAATGCTCGATTAGCATTTGCCATCCTATGCATATCATCTTTCTTTTTAACCGCTGACCCTTGCTCGTTAAATGCTTCTATAAATTCACGAGCTAGACAATTTGCCATATCTAAACCAGACCTACCTCGAGCTGAACCAATAATCCACCTCATAGCTAAAGCTACTTGTCTATCAGTTCTAATTTCTGTAGGAACTTGATAGGTAGCTCCTCCAACTCTTCGAGATTTAACTTCAACTTCTGGCATCACATTTTTTATAGCTCTTTTAAAAACATCTAATGCAGGTTGCTTGGATTCATTTTCAACTATAGTTAAGGCATTATAAACAAGACTTTCAGCAAGACTTTTCTTGCCTTTAATCATTACTTTATTAATAAATTTTCCAAGTTGCATATCATTAAACTTAGAATCACCCTTTATTGTGTTTTTTATTTTTCTATTACGACGTGCCATTATTTCAACAATCCATCAAACAATTAAATCTTAACTACGCTTAGCCCCATACTTACTTCTTCCCCTCTTCCTCTCACCAACTCCTTCTGTGTCTAATGTCCCACGAACTATATGATACCTAACTCCAGGCAAGTCTTTTACCCTGCCACCTCGAATCAGAACAACAGAATGCTCCTGTAAATTATGTCCTTCTCCAGGTATGTATGCAGTAACTTCCATATCATTCGTCAAACGAACTCTTGCAACTTTACGCAAAGCAGAATTCGGCTTCTTAGGCGTTGCAGTACGTACTTGTACACAAACGCCTCGCATCTGAGGAGAGCCTGAAGTACGAGATCCTTGATTTATCAATGAATTAAATCCATATCTCAAAGCCGGAGCTTTGTCCTTTCGAATCTTTGACTTTCTTCCTCTTTTAACTAACTGATTTACAGTTGGCACTTTTTATTCTCCTCATACTTTATTAGATATTAGCTATCAAATTAAAAATTACTTAGAAAGACACAAAGTTTAATTATAAATTTTATAGCTAGGAGTGTCAATCAAATTCGACACATTACTTTAAGTAATTATGGCGACCCCAACGGGATTCGAACCCGTGATCTCTGCCTTGACAGGGCAGTGTGTTAGGCCGCTACACCATGGGGCCTCATATAAACTTAGTAAAAATTATATACTACTAGATACATATAATCTACAAGTTAGATATATATTTTCTGGTATGTTAGTATATCCAAATCTTTTCATATAGTATCGTCACATAAAATGGATCAATCTGTAATTTCCGCACAAAATATAAATTTTAACTATGGGAAAACCCATATTTTAAAAAATCTTTCATTATCAATAAATGCTGGAGAAATTTATGGAATCATTGGACCAAGTGGTTCTGGAAAAACGACTTTACTTAAAGCTATTTTAGGATTACTAAAACTTAATTCTGGAGAATTAAATGTTTTTGGACAAAAAATCATTTCAAGAGAATTAATCCGTATTGGATATATGCCTCAATTATCAGCTTTATATGAAGACCTCACTGTTTTCCAAAATATTGACTTTTTTGCTCGAATGTATGAAACAAAAAACCGTGTAGAAATTATCCATACGTTATTAGAACAAGTAAAATTATTAGATCATAAAAATCAGGTAATAGGAAAACTGAGTGGTGGGCAACGTCAACGAGTAAGTCTTGCCATAGCTTTAGTCCATAATCCTCCTTTACTACTTCTTGATGAACCAACAGTTGGATTAGATCCCAAATTACGTCATGAATTATGGCAATATTTTGAAAAACTTTCTAGTCAGTCTACTACTCTTTTGATTTCTAGCCATACTATGGATGATGCAAATCATTGTCAAAAAATTGGATTTCTCTATGATGGATCTATAATAACCGAAGGAAGTCCCAAAGAATTATGTGAGAGTGTAGAAAACAAGAAAATGACCCTTGAAGAAGTGTTTTTGAATATCGTTTCAAATAGATAAAAATATGAATTTACATCGAATCATAGCTCTAATTCGTCGAATTGTTTTGCAGATTATCCAGGATCGTCGTTCAATAGCTCTTATTATTATTGCACCCTTGATTATTATGTCTCTTGTTGGATTTAGTTTTATCGATAAATCTAACATCCTAAATACTATTTCTCCAGCTTTAATAGCATCATTTAGCTTATTTTTAACTTTCATGTTAACTGCAGTAAGTTTTTTAAGAGAACGTCAATTAGGAACACTAGAAAGACTTACTACAACTCCTGTACGAACTTTCGAGATTTTGATTGGATATCTCATAAGTTTTTATTTTTTCGCAATCATCCAATCTCTCATAGTTGTATTCTTTACAATATTTGTTTTAGGAATTGATTATCAAGGCGAGATTTGGCAAATGCTTTTAATCGTTCTAATAATAACATTTGTTGCTGTTAATTTAGGCATACTTATTTCGACTTTTGCTAAAAACGAATTTCAAATAATTCAGTTTAACCCTATCATTATTGCACCACAAATATTTTTATCCGGATTGATTCTACCTGTCTCTGAATTACCCTCATATTTCCAAGTTATAGCTAAAATTATACCTTTACGATATGCAGTTGATTGTTTACAAGGCATTATGCTTAAAGGAAATTCTTTAAATGAAATTAGTAATGACTTAATTATTTTGTCTGGATTTGGAATAGTTTTCCTATGTCTTGCAACATTAACTATCAGACATTTGAAATAGTAAATTTCTTAGAAATTCGAATTATGTACCTATGTCTCGCTTATTAAAAATGGCAATCGATATGATCACAAAAGAAATCGATAGTAAAAAGACAACAATAACTTCTACTAAATTAACACCAGATCCCTGAGATTCCAATCCAGAATAATGATAAAAAGGAGAAAGATTTGTAGTACTTTCTATCGATTCTACTAAGCCACCAAACCCATTCCAAAGATATGAGAAAATTGTTATAGCATATGTTATCCCCATACTAAGGCCTCTATTACCCGTTGCTGTTGCCAACGCAAATCCAATAGACGTATAAAATATTGCTAAAGTAAATACTTCTACACCTCCAACAAAAAATGTAATCGGTTTCACATCTAATTCAAATAATCCATTAAATATACTCATAAAAGCGGTTACACTGAGTAATATTGCCAACATCCCCAAAATTAATGCAAAGTATTTTTCAAATGCTAATCTAATTCGTGATATAGGAGAAGTGACTAATAATTCAAGAGTTTTATTTTTTTCTTCTCCTGCTATGGTGTACGTACCATTTCCAATACCATATATTATTAATGCAAACGGTATCAATAAGCCATATAATTCTACATTAAGCCAACCGATGGGTGATGTCACACTTTCTACAGCTCCTCCATAAAATAGTTCTATCATCTCCGTAGGAAATGCAGCCATCATCTGATCCATAGCATCACCTTGTTCACTTATAGCAGGAAACATAAACATTACCAGCAATGACATTGCCATCAAAGATATTATCCAAATTAATAAAGATATTTTCTGATCAAATAATGTCTTTCTCCAAATTTGTTTAAACATAAATTAATTACTCCCGTAATAATTCATAAATACATCCTCTAATGATGCTTCTTCGCTAAGTAAGTCGACAACCTCAAATTGACTAATTTTTTTAATGACATCATCAACCGGGCCTGTTACATTTATCGTTACACTAGTATCTTTCGATTCCACAATCTGTATATTGGTACTGTCTTTAAATAAATCCTCAGGTATTGGATGTTTGAATTCTATAGAAAGAGATTTCACTGCATTTGCTTTTAATGTATCTAATTCATCCTCAACAATTAATTCACCTTGTTTAATAAATCCAACTGTTTCAGCCACTTTATCAATTTCAGAAAAAATGTGAGAAGAAAGAAAGATAGTCGTACCATTTTGTTGTATTTCTTTTAGTAAATCGATTGATGTTTGCTGCATCAATGGATCTAACCCAGATGTCGGTTCATCTAATACTAATAACTTGGGTTTATTCATTAACGCAAGAATCAACCCAAGTTTTTGTTTATTACCTTTTGATAAATCTTTTGTTTTACGAGTAGAATCAAAATCTAGACGTTCAATTAAAGATTCTATATAAGACCAATCTGATACATGTTTTAAGTTACCCAAAAACTTGATAGTTTCACGTCCTGTGAGTTTTTCGTAAGTTGCTAATTCTCCAGGCAAATAACCGATATTATTAAAAAGATAGACAATATTTTTTTGACTAGGAATTTTCCCTAAAACCTCTACAAATCCTTCAGTAGGATTTAACATTCCAAGTAAAATACGTATGGTAGTACTTTTACCAGCTCCGTTAGGACCAATAAACGCATAAATCTCCCCTTCATCTACATCAAGATTTAATGAAGATAAAGCTTTAACTTTTCCGTAGTATTTAGTCAAATTTTCAATTTTTATAACACTAGACAATTTGATCTCTCAAAATAATCATTTACACAATCTAGAATTATACCCTAGTATTCCATATGCTGAAATACTATAATTCAAAACTATAATTAATATCAGGATATTAAGAAATGAAAACTGTACAAAAACTTAGTCAGCATCAATTAGATTTCTTTGATACTTTTGGATATTTAGCTTTCCCTGGCCTTCTCAATGACTGTATCGACAAAATCATTGAAGAATTTGAAGATGTTTGGGCAAAATCAGGAAGGACTCACGATGGAGTAAAAAGATCTGCGCTAGTGCCATTTTCTGATCAAAGCGAATATTTAAGTTCATTATTGGATGATCATAGAATCCATGATATAG
>CEVQ01124377.1_pt1 | contig 12049 bp, 8 predicted proteins | sample 356551 | NCBI WGS metagenome assembly CEVQ01 (sample SAMEA2623756, study PRJEB7988) | marine metagenome | biome: marine biome (ENVO:00000447); feature: mesopelagic zone (ENVO:00000213); material: "saline water (ENVO:00002010), including plankton (ENVO:xxxxxxxx)" | depth 250 m | reverse complement strand
TGTTTTCTGGCGTTGCACCTGCCTTAATCCACATCCCCATCTCTAAAAAAGTAGTCTGGTGAAGTGGTTGCCTGTCAGATCCAAGAGCCATCTTAACACCAGCATTTAGAGCCCGTGAGAACCAGTGACCATGTTCCTTAGCTGCATCATTAGCTCTTTTTATAGTTTCTAACGGCAAATTTCTTCGTTCTAACCAATCTTTCTCCTGTGTCGTTGTAGCACGATCTGGTGTCAAATGACTAATTGCAAGAGTAGGAACATACCAAGTTCCATATTCAACAAAAAGATCTATACACTCATCGTCCATCATATAACCATGTTCAATACTGTGTGCACCCAGACGAATTGCTGTTTTAACTGCCTCAGGAGTGGTGGCATGAGCTATAACCTTGTATCCACGTTGACGACAAATCGCAAAAGCTGCTTCCATTTCTTCCAATAATAAAAATGAGTCTGCATGACGATCCCAAATTGGTCCAGTAATTCCTCCCGTGAGGTTTAACTTGATCTGGTCTGCACCAGCCATTATTTGCTCTCTTATTGCCTTTACAAACCCATACGGCCCATCACATTGCCTAGTTTGATTAGAATTAATGTAATGACCACCTGTAGTTGTAAGGAATTCACCTCCAGCAACAATTCTAGGACCCAAAAATTGTTTCTGTTCAACTGCTTTTTTTAATGCTATATCCATAGCATGTGCAGTTCCAGCACACCTCACTCCAGTAATCCCAGCACTCAAAGCTTGCGTTAACAACGACCCAAACCTTAAAGTCTGTTCTGGAACTGTCTGATTTGGTATCGGAGGATATTCAGGATGAACATGAACATCCCACAATCCAGGTAATAAGTATGCTCCAGCTAGATCAATTACCCTGATTCCTTCACTATTACGAGGACTACCTCTCATAACTTCAGAAATCAAACCATTTTTGATAACAACACTAGTATCAACTACCGGTTCCATTTTTACACAGTCTATAAGTGTAGCATTAGTTAAAATAAGAGTTGTCTGATTATTCGTCATCTTTACAATAATCTCGGTATTGAAATTTTCCTATATTAAATATTTTTTCATTCTATAGCAACACTTGATCTGATAGAAGACACTCCATCTTCTATCGAAAAATCAGGACTATATATAGCAGAACCAGCAACTAACATTCTTGCTCCTGATGCATAAACTAGAGGAGCTGTATGAGGATCTATTCCACCATCAACTCCAATCTCAATACTTAACCCTAAATCCTCAAGCATTTGATTCAATTTTTTGATTTTCGGTAGCATTTGATGTAAAAAAGGTTGTCCAGAATATCCTGGTTCTACTGTCATTACAAGAACCCCGTCTAGTTGGTCTAATATATTTTCAATTGTTTGTAATGAGGTTTGTGGTTTTACTGCTACACTAACTTGAACAGAATATTGTTTAATCTCTGAAATTAAACTATTGATGTCACATAATGACTCAATATGAACAGTTAATAAATCAGCTCCAGCATCAATGAAGGATTTATAATGATTCTCAGGATGATTTACCATCATATGTATATCTAATGGGAGTTTCGTAATATTTCTAATGGCGCTGACCATTCTTTCACCCATTGTAATAGGTTTTACAAAATGACCATCCATTACATCAATATGAATATAATCTACTCCAGCATTTTCAGCTGTTTGTACCATCTCGCCAATACGGGTGAAATCAGCAGCAAGAATCGATGGAGATAATTTAAATTTATGTAATAAATTATCACATTTCATCAAGAAACTCTTTGGCTTGATCAATAGCTAAAGTTACCTGTTCAATACTTGTACCACCAATAGTATTACGACTATTAATTGAAGATTCAACCGTGATTTCTGAAACATCATCTCCAAAAAGATTCGAATATTTTTTAAAAACGGCTAATGGAAGTTCTTGGATATGAATACCTGAATCTTTAGCATGGAGTGATAACTTAGCTACAATACCATGCGCTTCCCTAAATGGTAATCCTTTCTTTACTAGATAATCAGCGATATCCGTTGCAAGAGCATTTCCGTCTATAGCAAATGATTGCATTCTATCAACATTAACTTTTGATGTAGATATAAGTTCACTAATTACTTTAATTGTACTAACCATTACATCAAACGAATCAAAAGTTCCCTGTTTATCTTCTTGTAAATCACGATTATATGTCAGCGGTAAAGCTTTCAAAATCATAAGAATTGACATCAAATTTCCTGTAACTCGTCCTGTTCTACCACGAGCTAACTCAGCAAAATCTGGATTGCTTTTCTGAGGCATAATACTACTACCTGTAGAATAATTAGGATCTAAACTTAAAAATTTAAATTCTTCTGAACACCATAAAACAATCTCTTCAGACAATCGAGAAAAATGTATCATACAAATAGAAACGGCCGCATGAAAATCAACAATAAAATCTCTATCAGAGACAGCATCCATACTATTCTCTGAAATCTTACTAAACCCAAGCTCTTTTGCTAAAAAATTTCTATCTGTGTTATAGGGTACACCTGCTAAAGCACCACTTCCTAAAGGTAATACATCAGCATTAGAATAAACATTTTTAAATCTATTACGATCTCTTTTAATCATTTCAAAATATGCTAAAAAGTGATGAGCAAATAAAACTGGCTGAGCTCTCTGTAAATGTGTATATCCTGGCATATAAACATTCTTATTTTCATCTGCTTTAGTAACTAACACTTTTTGGAAATTTAACAATGCCTCATCAATATCATTAACTGCGCTACGAACAAAAAGCCTCATATCCAAAGCAATCTGGTCATTACGAGATCGACCAGTATGTAATTTCCCTGCAACTTCTCCTATTTTATCAGATAACCTTCGTTCAATATTCATGTGAATATCTTCTAAATCAATAACCCAAGGAAAAGTATTTGATTCAATTTCATCTTTAATTTCACCAAGACCTTTTATAATCATTTCCGCATCATTGGAAGAAATAATATCTTGTTTGGATAACATTTTTGTATGAGCAATAGATCCCAAAATATCCCATTCATACAACCTCTTGTCATAATCTAATGAAGCTGTATATCCAGAAATTAAATCATTGCTATTTAATTTTTTTTTCATCTCTACTCTTAAATATTTATTAATATATAAGTTATTCTAGCATTTCATACGATATATTTTTATAACTAATCTTGCCTTAAATCCTATATTATTTAATGCTTTTTAGGTACAAGAAATTTTCGTTTCAAAGTAAGTACCTTTTTTTCATCTTGGTTAAATGCCCTACTTTCTATACTTACAATACCTCTATCTCCTCTACGAGTAGGTGTGAGATTAAGAACTTCACTTTCAGCATAAATTGTATCACCTATAAAAACCGGAGATTCATGTACAATATCAGAATATTCGAGATTTGCTACTGCCATTCCTGATGTATCTCTAACACTCATACCTACTACTAAACTAATAACCAAAGGTCCCACTACAAGTATTTTCCCATGTTGATGCGTTGACATATAATGCTCATCAATATGGAGAGGGTTATGGTTCATAGTTAGCAAAGAAAAAGAATGATTGTCCGATTCAGTAATGGTTTTCCCCGGCCAATGTTTAAAAATTTGCCCTACTTGAAAATCTTCAAAAACTTTACCAAATGAATCTTTTCCATCAATTATCATACCCTTAACTCCCTATTAAAATAAATATTGATTCTGATCTGTATTCATTCGCTCAATTAGTCTCTTTGCAATCACAAGACGTTGGATTTCATTAGTACCCTCCCCCACTATCATCAAAGGAGCATCTCTATAATACCTTTCTAAAGGTAAATCTTTTATATACCCATAACCACCAAATATTCTCATAGCATCCAAGGTAACTTCAGCACAAATTTCTGAAGCAAATAACTTAGCCATACCAGCTTCTAAATCTGAACGGACACCTGTATCTTTTTTACTAGCTGCATCATACGTTAATAATCGTGCAGCATGAACTTTAGTTGCCATATCAGCTAATTTCATTTGAATAGCCTGATGTTGATTTATTGGAGTTCCAAAGGTTTCCCTTTCACTAGAATACTTTAATGATGCTTCTAAAGCAGCACTTGCAACACCAACTGCTCGAGCAGCGACATTTATTCTACCAGCTTCAAGTGCATTCATCACTTGACCGTATCCTTTTCCTTCAACATCTCCAACCAAAGAATTTGTGGGAATTCGGCAATTATCAAAAACTAATTCACATGTATCGATTCCTCTATATCCTAATTTATTGAATTTCTGTCCTATACTAAAACCATCTAGTGGTTTCTCAACAATGAAACAACTAATACCCTTATATGCAGGATTTATATTTACGTCAGTTTTAGCTAAAACTGCAAAAACAGAACCATTTTCTCCATTCGTGATAAACATCTTTCTACCATTTAAAATATAGGTGTCACCTTCTCGTAAAGCAGTCATTTGAATATTTGGAACATCACTGCCAGCTTCAGATTCAGTTAAAGCAAGCCCTCCTTTTATTTCTCCGTTTGCCATACGCGAAAGATATTTCTTCTTTTGCTGTTCTGTTGAAAACTGTCTGATAATATCGCTTGTAACATGATGCGTCCCAATAATACCACTGATACTCATCCATCCCTTACTTAATTCTTCAAATATCATTGCAAAAGTAGTATGATCAAGTCCAAGTCCTCCATACTGCTCTGGAATTGTAATTCCAAACAATCCCATATCTTGCATTTTCTCTACTAAGTCTACGGGATAAATATCATCTGCTTCTAATTTATTTGCTATTGGAACAACGTCTTTTTTAACAAAATCACGCACCAACTCTACGATTTGTGATCTTAAATCAGCAATAGTCATTTTTTAAATCCATTAATTCCAATTAAGAAATTATCTGATCATCACGAAATTCATTAAGTAAACCCAACTGTTGAACTCCATAATGTTTTGCAGAAACACCAAGTATATTTAAAAACCCTTCAGCATCTGCATGATTATAATCTCCTACAGACTCCATAGAAGAATCATTACTATAAAGTGACTGAGCAATATCCTTAGCATTGTCAAATAATACTTTCCCTTTATAAAGCCGAACAGATATTTCTCCAGAACAAACCTGATTAATAGGTTTTAATGCCTGCAAAATACTTGTTGTTGCTAAATCAAACCAATATCCATCATAAATCTGAGAACCTAGAATTTGGGATATATTATTAAAAAGATTTCTTGATCTCCTATCCAAAACAAATTGAAGAAGATACTCATAAATTTGTCCTAACATTTCCATTCCTGGAGATTCATATATTCCTCGAGATTTAACTCCAACATACCGATTTTCTATTACATGAGTACCTATTCCTACACCATGTCTCCCAGCAATTTGATTTGATTCTTTAAATATCGACTCAATTCCCATTTTAGAACCATTTATCGATACAGGGACACCTTTATCCCAAACAACACTAATATTTTCTGATTCAGATGGAGCATCCCAAGGCCATACACCCATTACTGGATCAATAAAATATGGAGATTGCTCGACATCTTCGATGTCTCCTCCTTCATGAGTTAAACCCAATAAATTGGCATCTGTTGAATATCTTGATTCCACTTTAGATTTAATCGGCAAATTATTCTCTTCACAATATTTAAGCATTTCATTCCGCCCCGGAAATTGTTCTAAAAATTCACTATCTCTCCAGGGAGCATAGACTAACACTTCAGGAGCAAGAACATTCATAGCAAGCTGGAAACGAACTTGATCATTACCTCTGCCTGTTGCACCATGAAAAAAAGCTCCGATTTTATTTTTTTTAAGGTAAGGTATCATTTGCTTTACAGTGATTGGGCGGGCAATACCTGTCGTATTCCAATACCCTCCTTCATAACGAGATTGTGCCTGTAATAATTTTATCCCAGCATCAGCAAGAACATCACTTCCAGGTATTATTACAGCCTCATCTGCTCCACATTGTTCCATTCTTATTTTAACTAAATCTAAATCCTCATCAGGTTGACCTAAATCAACTGTATAGCAATGTACAGTAAATCCTTTACTCTTTAACCAATGCGTAGTGACACAACTATCTAATCCACCTGATACAGCTCCAGCAATTATTGTATGTCCATTTTTCTTAAGTTCACGCCAATTCATAATTCTATTCACTTCTACATTAGAGATGATTCAAAACGTTCAACAGCTTGTATAATTTCTTCTCTATTAACAGTTAATGGAGGCATAAACCTCACCGCATTTGGTCGAACAGCATTTAATAATAAGCCATTTTCATTACACCTAGTAATAATTTCTGAAGAAATTTCTGATTCAAATTCTACAGCAATTAATAAACCCATACCTCTAACTTCTTTAATGCTATTATTTGAACTCTTCAGCTGTTCTAATTTGCTCATTAATAAATTACTCATAATTTGTACATTATCTATTAAATTATTCTCAATAATATAACGAACAACATTTCTTGAAATAGCACATGTTAATGCATTCCCTCCAAATGTAGACCCATGATCACCTGGTTCAAGGACAGCAACATCTTGACGAGCTAAAAACGCACCTATCGGTGCACCACCACCCAAGCCCTTGCCTAAAGTAATTACATCAGGAATAACATCAAAAGATTCATATCCCCATAAAGTACCTAATCTACCAAGCCCTGTCTGCACCTCATCTAAAATCAGTAAAAGACCGTTCTTATCACACCACGCACGAATATCTTTTAAATATTCTTTATATGGGATATTTACTCCACCTTCACCCTGTACTGGTTCAATCAATACCGCCACTGTTTTATCAGAAGTACTAGATTTTATTTCATTAAAATCACCAAATGGAACATACTTAAACCCATCGGTCATTGGAGTAAAACTTCCTTGATACTGTGGTTGCCCTGTCGCAGCAACCATACTTAAAGTTCTACCATGAAATGAATTCAAAGCTGTTATAATTTCATACGCACCTTTTTTTCGTACCTTCCCAAATTTTCTTGCAAGTTTTACAGCACCTTCATTTGCTTCGGCACCACTGTTAGCAAAAAACACCCTGTCTAATACTGAATTTTCAATGAGAATTTGAGCTAACTCAACTTGCGGTATTGTATAAAATTGGTTCGAAGTCTGTAAAAGAGTCTTTGACTGTTCAGTAGCTGCACTGACTATAACTGGATGTGAATGTCCAATACTATTAACTGCCCAACCAGCAACAAAATCTAAATATTCTTTACCAAAATCATCCCACGCTCTAGTACCCTCACCTTTTACTAGTACAATGGGTTGACGTCGAACTGTTTGCATATAATATTTGTTTTCTTTATTAATCCATTCTGACTTCATAGAATTATTCCTCTTTTTCCTGCTGTAAATTTTTTATCTCACCTTCTAATTTATCTAAACTAGTTTTTATAATCTCTACAGTTTTTTGCAATTCATTAATTAAGCTATCTAAACTACCCTTAGGTACATTATCATCTTTAGAAGTCTTCTCAAGCCTACCTGTAGTAATTTGTTTACTTATAGTTATATTACCCACCAAACTGTTAACTGCTTCAGGAACTGAATTTTCCATCACAACTTTTTCATCTGTTGCAAAAATCACTTTCTTAAGGGCAGGAAATTCGACATCTGCAGCCTGTAAATAAATTGGTTCTACATATATCAATCCAGATGATTTTTCATCAGATATAGGAACTATTAAAAGATTACCTCTAATACAATCAGATCCTTCTTGACATAAAAGAGTAAACTCTCTTGAAATATCGACATCTGTATCAATATCAGCTTCGATTTGTTCGGGACCTTTAACTTGTCTATCTTTGGGAAACATAAACGCAACAAACTGTCCGTAATTAGGCCCATCATTACCAACAGCTAACCATCCTGCAAGAATTGGATTTGGTTCATTCCTAGTAAACGGTAAAAGTAACACAAATTCCAGCTCTTCTTTTCCAGGTAATTTCATAATTAAATAGTAAGGATCAACTGGTTGTAATTCTCCTTCTTGTCCATATTTTTCATTAGGCAAACTCCATATATCTTCCTTATTATAAAATTCCTGTGGATCAACCATATGATACTTCAGATATTTGCCAGACTGATAGCCAAATAAGTCTTGAGGGTATCTAGTATGTGATAACAGGTCATCTGTAATATTATCCTTAGATTTAAATAAATCAGGAAACATATCTTGGTATGCTAAAACTAAAGGATCTTCAGTATCCCAAATGTAAAATTGCAAACTGCCATTATAAGCATCCATCACAATCTTCACACTATTTCGTACATAATTAAACCCCAATTTATTAGGATCTGAATAAGGAAATTGTTTTGTATGGGTATATGCATCTTGAATCCAAAAAAGTTTCCCTTGAGATGCTACTATATATGGATCTTGATCTAATCTTAAAAATGGTGCAATTGTCGCAATTCTAGTTCCAACATCTCTTCTATATAATAATCGACTACCTGAAGAAATTTCACCTGTAATTAAAATGTTTAAATCTCCTAATTTCCAAGCATAGACTAATTTATTTAAGAAACTAGAAACTGGTACCCCCCCAGAACCTGAATAATTGGTACCCTGAACTAAATCTTCAAATGAATCGTAGTAATCAAGTTCAGACTGATTAGTATTCACTATAACGTAATCTGTTGTAGTTTCACCAAAGTAAATACGTGGATTTTCAATTAATTGATCAACCTGATCATTCTTAAGTAATGAAATTGGAATCTTTCCATCTGATGGAATATTACCAGCAAAAAATTCAGGTCTGCCACTAGAATCAAAATCAGTTACTGGACTCATTGCAAGTCCAAATCCATGTGTGTATCTTAATTTTAAATTTACCCAAGTTTGAGATTTTTCATCAAGTTTCCATGGTGCTACTTCGCGAGCAGCTAACATTACCTGACGATATTCACCTCCAATGTTATATCGATCAACATCTGCTTCTTGAAAAGCATAATATGGTCTAATAAGCTGATCAAAACTATATACACTAGATAATGGTCGTTTATCCCAAAGTCTTATGTTCTCAATAGTCTGTAGGTTAGCACGCACTAAATCAGCATTTATGGTTTTATCAACTGGATATAAGGTCTCTTTAATTTTATCTAAACCATATGCTTTTCGTGTATATTCTATATTTCGACTTATATATTCGTTTTCTCTCGTAAATTCATTTGGATTTACAGTAATTCGTTGTAAAGCATTAGGCCATAATCCTGTAAATATTAGTGCAGAAGCACCCCAAAAAAGAATTCCGGCAACAAAAAGTTTGTTACGCCCCAAATATGAATTTACAAAAAATAACACTGATACTAAAAGTGCAATTACAATCATTATAATTAAACCAGGCAACCTAGCATTTATATCTGCATAAGTTGCTCCAAAAACAACACCTACATCAGATAACAAAAGTTTCCATAAATTAATCCAGTGTCCGAATGCTACAATAATCATTATGACACCACTAATCCCAAAGATTAGACTTTTTACCTGCTTTGTAAAAGAAAATTTAATTCCTCTTACTCCAAAATTAATAAAAAGTACTGCTAATGATCCAAATAGAATCACTAGCCCAACTCCCAACAACCAATTTTGTAAAAATTCAAAGAAAGGAAGTTGAAAAACATAAAATGCTACATCTTTATTATGAACATGATCACTTATATTAAAATTAACAGAGTTTTGTAAGAGCAACCATTTTTCCCATGCACTTGAAGCAGTAATTCCAAAAATTACTGCAAAGATTCCAACACCAAGAAAAGACAACCATCTAACTACCTTAATTATCGTTTCACCCAAGACATTAGGAAACGGAAGAACTTGTGCTCCATCTGAAATCCGAAGTGCTAAAAATATAGCTATTGCACCTAAAACAACAAATATTAATGCCCCAAAAATAAAAAGCGTTAACCTTGTCAATAAAATCTTAATAAAGACTGCATCAAATCCAAGATTTTGGTACCATAATAAATCAGCATACAACGATGCCAAATAAGAAACTAAAAAAAACAGTGCAACTATACCTACTGCAATTAAAACTACTCTTAATCTACTAATATTTCCACCAAGAAATAATTTCCCTACATCAAAGGGCATACCGAATTCTGCTGAATTACCTCTATTCATTTATTTATCCTATTCTAGTTCCAGAAAACTTACCATCAAATAAGTCTCTTAATACATGAGATTTTCGTCCATCAACTATATATGTTTTTTTAACAAAATCTAGCGATCTGCAACAAGATTCTACTTTAGGAATCATTCCACCATCAATGACTTTAGAATTTATCAAAGATTTAGCCTGATCTTTCGTAACTCTTGGTATCAACCTTCGAGAAGAATCCATAATCCCTGGAACATCAGTCATAAAAACAACGCTATCAGCTTGTAATTCTCTTGCTATTTCCCCCGCAGCATGATCTGCATTAATATTAAGTATTAAAGAATCTGAATTATCCTTTTGTTTTGTCATTGCAACTGAAGAAACTATTGGGATATACCCAGATTGTATTAGAGAACGCAAAAGATCTACTCTAACATCTACAATTTTACCAACATATCCTAATTTATTATCAACTACCTCAGCAATTAAAGTATTACCATCAACACCAGATATACCAACTGCAAGACATCCTAAAGATTGAATTTCTGCAACTAAAGATTTATTAACAAGACCTGTTAGTACTGCAATAGCTACATCTAAACTTTCTCGATTAGTTACACGTAGTCCACCTACAAATTGTGGAATGATACCATTTTTTTTCATCCATGAACTAACAATTGCCCCGCCACCATGGACTACTACCGGATTTAAACCACTTAATTTCATATCAACTACATCCTGTAACGAAGTATCATGTTCGCCTAAAGTACTGCCACCAATTTTAATAACAGTAATATCTTTTAAACTTACATCTCTTTTTTGAGAAGTCAATATTTTTTTATTGTCATCACCAAGTGATTTTCTTATATCTTCATTATTATTCATAACATTATCATCATTAACAAATGGAGCATTTATTCAAGAATATTTAAATTTAACTAGTACTAGTTATTATGTTGTATAAGCTGAATTGATAACAACATAATCTTCAGTTAGATCACACCCCCATCCAGTTGCCTCAAAATTACCACAATTTAAATTAATTCTGAAATGTATGTCATCTCCACTCATTACACTAATAACAGCATCTTTGAGATAAGAGATTGCAACACCAGCATGGACTACATGAATCTCATTAATATATATATCAACTTTAGATTCTTCCATTTCAACCCCTGATTTCCCCAATGCCATCATAATCCTTCCCCAATTTGGATCTCTACCATGAACCATAGATTTCACAAGTAATGAACCAGCTACCGATCGAGCAGCAATTCTTGCATCTTTGTTATCTACTGCTCCTTCTACTAAAACTTCTATAATTCTCTCAGATCCTTCTCCATCTTTAACTAACTCTTTAGCTAAAGATTCACAAACAAAACGTAACGCATCAAAAAACTCCTTCGCTGCGGCCGTGCCTTCTGATATAACGTCACCACCTGCCATTCCATTAGCAAGTACCATTACAGTATCATTTGTACTCTGATCTCCATCAACATCAATCATATTAAAAGTTAAATCAACAGATTGTTTTAAAAATTTATCCAGCAAATTGTACTCAATGTTGGCATCAGTTGTAATAAAACAAAGCATTGTTGCCATTGATGGATGGATCATTCCCACACCTTTAGCAGCACCTCCAATACTAACAGTTTTCCCATTTAAATCTATTGACACAGCAATTTCTTTCTGATGCGAGTCAGTTGTGATTATAGCCCGTGCAAAATCATGACCACCAGATTTTGAAACATTCAAATTTCCTATATTTTGTCTAATTAATGCCATCGGTAATTCAACACCTATGACACCGGTACTACAGACTAAAAGGTCTTCATCTTCTAAATCTAAATGAGTAGCAGCTAAAGCAGTCATTTCTTTAGCATCGATATACCCTTGTGACCCAACACAACAATTAGCACAACCACTATTTACAA
>CEVQ01064235.1_pt1 | contig 12049 bp, 16 predicted proteins | sample 356551 | NCBI WGS metagenome assembly CEVQ01 (sample SAMEA2623756, study PRJEB7988) | marine metagenome | biome: marine biome (ENVO:00000447); feature: mesopelagic zone (ENVO:00000213); material: "saline water (ENVO:00002010), including plankton (ENVO:xxxxxxxx)" | depth 250 m | reverse complement strand
GTTGCCTGCATTACAGGATAAATGAGTTTTGCAAGATCAATTTTTTCATCAGTCTCTGATCTTCCCATAATAGTAAGTGTTCTCATAGCCCTTGCCAATGACATGTGCTTTGCAACTTGTACAAGTTCAGACCAATACTCTTTTTTAGAATTATAATGGTCGCTTCCTAAAACTATGTTTGCCTGAGGACATACCAATCTAAAGGCATCTTCATAATACTCCGAAACCTTTCTGATATTTTCAAAACTACCTCCAAGTTTATCATTTAACAAAGTATGCCAGTCAGCCAAAAATACCGTGCAGTTAATACCCGCCTTGATAAAATCATTAATCTTGAATCCAGTGCTGATTAGACTTCCTAAATGTAAAAAACCTGATATTTCTAAACCAATGTAATGTTTAGGACTAGAATTTGTTTTTAGTAGTTCCAAAAGATCATCCCTAGTAACAATCTCTTCTGTAGGGGGCCTAGCAATCAAATCAACCTTTTCAGTTATGTCCAATTTACAAGAATTTTATCTTGAAACTCTATAAAGTTATACCAAATAAAACTGGATTACATTTTTCTATGATGATATACAATATGATTTATGACATATGATCTTTACATAATGGCAGCAGTGGTTGCTGGGGTGACAGCATTCCTTGTTGCAAAAAAATTCAGAGATAGGTAATTAGTTAGGATCTAATTCTTCTAATGTTTTTCTTGGCTTTTTACTGAGATAGAATGCGTGTGCACTAATTATGAATCCTACCAGCCATATTTTAGTCGCAAAAATCAGATTCCATGGTCTATCAGGATCTGGATAATGCACTGCAAGTTTGTCAATATCTGGAGTGGTTCCATCTAAAACCATCTGCGCTGTAATTTCTGCATTCAAAACAGTGAAACTCCACAAGACTTCGTAAAGACAGATAATTGCAAATCCAAGCAGCATTAATTGTAGTAAGGCCATTCTGTATGATTGGAGTCCCACAGTTCGTTTCCAGCCAATTCTTGAAATACAGTACCATGAAATTATGCAGGCAAAAGACAACCATGTGGTAAGGTTTGCAAAATTTTCAAAAGGTACATGCGTACCAACTAAGACTTCGCCCATTACATACGTTCCATTTTCCTGCCACTCCTGGATCATTGAAACAGTTCCATAGATGGTAATTGTGGTCATAATTATTGCACATGCATAGAAAACGTACAGAAAAACTCTGTATTGCCTGTCATGCTCATGGAGATGTCGAATCTTCAATTCAAGGATTTTCTAATTATGTTATATAAAATGATTTCAGGTTTATTCTCTGATCTAATTAGTAACCATCTTTTTGTCGCTGTCGGTTAATCTCATTTTTCCGTTTATACTCACCTAAAATTTCATCTGGTGTCAGGTTAAGCTCTATTGACGCTTGAATTACAAAATGCCATATATCTATTAATTCTTCTCTGGCCTCATCTTCATTAAACTGAGTTGGTGTTTTCCACCATTTCCAGTTTGTAGTTCTTTGCAGTTCTATCGATTCATGGATTATAGCTGTGCATAATGCTGAAACTCGGTCTTCTGTACTTTGTGGATATCTATCAAGATTCATCATAGCAGTAAGACCTTTTTGTAAAGAAAAAATTGAATCTAGTTTGTCATCCATACTTTTGTAAAATTATTATCATCTATAACTCTTCAAAACTGTATCATCTTTTCATACTGTTTTATTCGTTTTGTAATATCAGTTTTCTTAAGTCGAAGTAAGCCATCCAACCCATATCCTTCTACGGCAAATGAACCCATTACATTTCCATAAACGGTAGATTTTTTTATCTCTGACAGATTTATCTTCTTTTTTTTGTCAAGGTAGCCAATCATTGCTCCTGCAAATGAATCACCTGCGCCAGTTGGATCCAACACTGTTTCTAATGAGAATCCTACGGATGGAAAAATCACATCTTCATAAAAAAGCAAAGAACCATGTTCACCCTTTTTAATAATGACGTAATCTACTCCCCAATCCATAATCTTATTGGCGCATTTTATCAGATTTTCTTGCTTTGTTAGAAGCCTTGCTTCTTCATCATTTATTACAACAGCATTTACTGATTGAATCATCTTAATTACGGCATTTCGTTTTGTAGAGATCCAAAATTCTATAGTATCACACATAGAAAATTTTACATTATCAAACTCACGGATAATTTTTGTATTCTGCTCTGGGTCATTATTTGCCAAATAGACAAAATCAGACCTTCTATATTCTTCAGGAACGCTTGGTTTAAAATCAGCCAGTACATTCAGTTCGGTTTTAAGAGTCTCTCGCACGCTCAGATTTTTATCATATCTTCCATCATATCTGAAAGTTTTTCCTTTCAAAACAGAAAGACCTTGTAGATCAAGATGTCTTTTTAGTATGTTATGATATTTTCTAGGAAAGTCATTCCCTACTACAGCAATTAAACTAGGTTTGGTAAAAAAACTAGCAGAGATTGCAGCAAAAGTAGCAGCCCCACCCAAAACGCCTTTTAGTGTTTTTTTTGGAGTACGAATTGTATCTAGTGCAGTAGAACCAAATATAGTAAGCATAACATTTTGATTCAATTTACGTATAAATCCGTTCTTAAATTTGTGTAAAAGTTTTGATGAATCCTTAAAGCTACTTAGAGCTAGTAAAATAAATCAAATTGTTCAAATGATGTCGTATGGCTAAGATTCGAGTTAAACAGGGCGAAAATGAAATTGAGATTGATTCTAGAGATTTTTATATTGATAACGATTCTGCAGATGAAATCATCGAGTCATTAAAACAACAATTACACAAAACTCCTCAGAATGATATTTTGAATTCATTAGATAATGCCGAATTTCATGAGCCGGAATTTTCATCTCCGGAGAATGTTACAGTAGAAGACTTGAAGCATAAACTAAGAATCATAGCTAAAAATTCGTTTTTTGATCAACCACGCACAGTAAGTGAAACAGTAAACCAGTTAGCAGAATATGGATGGAGTGCAAGCCCATTTGATGTTTCGGTGGCATTAACAAAAATGGCATTTAACAAAGAATTTTTGAAAAACACTAATGATGAAAGGAATTATTATTTTTCCAAAGAGGCATTATTAACTAATTAACAAAACAGGGCACATCATTTCTTCAAGAACGTCTAATCCCATTTTTAGAATAATCTATACATAGTTCAAGATTAAAATAAATTATTGAAAAAGAAAGAAGAGATACCAAAAGAAATAGATGAGCATTTGAGACTTTTTGGAAAAGAAGCATGGGAGGTTGAATATGGAGAAAAATGTCCTGTATGTAATGTTCGTATTGATGAATACGGGTTCTGTTCTTGTGGTTCTAAAGGCGATTAATATTTACTAATTCTACTGGTCAGAAATTACCACCTTGGTCATCTTTGCCTCTTCTTGTGGGCAATCATTACCATCACGTGGAATATTTACTATTTTATCTGCAATATCCATACCACTTGTAACCTCACCAAAAACAGTGTACTCTCTATCTAGAAAAGTACTATCAGACGTAACAATAAAAAACTGAGAACCTGCACTGTTTGGGTCTGTTGATCTTGCCATAGAAATAATTCCTCTTAGATGTGATCTAGAATTAAATTCTGCATTAATAGTATAACCAGGACCTCCCATTCCCCAACTGCTCTTCAAATTAGGATCTTTTGTATTAGGGTCACCACCCTGAATCATGAAACCGGGGATTACTCTATGAAAAAGTGTTCCATCATAAAATCCCGACTGAGTTAATTTTATAAAATTTCTTACGTGTTCTGGTGCCAATTCTGGAAGTAACTTGAATTCAATGTTTCCAAAGTTAGTTTCTATTTTTCCACTAGGCAATAACGCAAAAAATTTTTTCAATCATAAGAGTCTTTTGTTTAGTGGCTAGAGTGAACTAAGAAAGTTTTTAAAAGTATTTTTAACTTTAATAAAATTTTTTATATTGCAAGGAAATGCAATTTGCTTTTTCATTTTAAACCTTTGATAGTCTTATATAGATCAACTTGAAAGAAATCCTGTGAATCGCACTAATCAAAGTACAGTTATCAAAGCAGCAATCAATACTCTTCTTGATAATGGTGTGACTGACAAACAAGATATCTATACAAAAGTTGTTGATGAATTGGGTGTTCCTAGACCAACAGTCAGAAGAGTTGCACGTGATTTGAGAAACGAGCTTTTAGAAAAAATTCAGATACTACAATCCGAAACCCGTTCAATTATTTCTTCTGCAAATACAAAAGCAGAAGAATAATCTCTTTTCTCTAATAGATTCATAAAAAAGCACTAACGTTATATTTATGAAATTTAGCCAAGATCTCAATGGGACTTGTTAAAAACCACCTAGCAACATTAGTTTGTGGAGTTTTTGCAGTTGTTTTAACGGGTTTATGGCCATTAATGGTTGATTTTGCAGGAGTTCTTAACATTATTTTTATGATGGCAGTTCCAATCATGTGGTTCCTAGTTTTCATCTGTTGGATTGCACAAAAGGCAGCAGATTATAACCATGTGCAAACTCATGACGAAAAAAAAAATGACGACGAGTTAACTACAGAGGAACTTAGCACATACAAATTAGGACTTGAAGATGATCTTAAGGAAATCAGTAGTGAGGAGGAAATAACGCGTCTTAAAGAAGAAATTGAACATCTCAAAACCAGAGTTGAAATTGAATCAATCCGTGCAGAAATTTATAATCTTAAAATGCTTGCAGCTAAAGGAAACTAACTATTTGCAGTGTTTGCATTCATGCTTTGTTTGATGATTCTCCTTACAACCAGGACAACTTTCTGCACCACCAAAATGACATTTACAATCACACCCTAACTTCTGTTTCATTTCATTTTCAACTAGATAGAATTTATTCGTCAAATTAATATGTAAGTTTGGAAAATTTTTTTTATGAAGGCAAAATTGATAATGTTTTCAGGACTTTTTATTTTAATGTCAACGATTATGTTTTCACCAACATTTGCAGAACAAACTTCCGAAGTTGTTTCTACCAACGGAGATACAAGTCTAGTTAAGACATCAATCTCATTGTACGTACCATCTGACAACACATTACCTTGGGCATCCGTGCATGGTATAGTTAATGATTACGCAGATGGTCACCCAGTGATTATTCAAATTTATCAGGATGGTCAAGAAGTGCATTTTGCGCAAACTGACGTTAGCGAAGATGGTTTTTATGAATACAAATTTCGAGTGAGAAATATTGATGGAGATAACGCAATCAAAGTTTTTGAGGGACATTATGATGTTAAAATCTTTAAAACTATTAACACAAATTATAATTTCTCAAACTAAATTAATCTAAGATTTTTGTGCCATCTCAAGTGTTCTGTCTACAAGCTCGTCAAGTCTAGCCTTTACATCCACTGACGCTATCTCCCCACCCTCAATTTTATCTGCGGTTACAAATACAGGAACTGGGTTTGTTGCAACTCTGAAATATGACATTAGTTGTGTTAACAAAGTCTGAACATCAGTAAAGCCGATCATTCCAGAGGCTAAGATTGCCAACCCTGCCATCTTACCACTAGTTTCTTTATAATTTACAAACTCAAATAGATTTTTTAACGCTGCACTGAACATCGAGTTATAAATTGGCGTGCCTATTAACCATACATCTGCTTCTGTAATGTCTTTTGCAGCTTGTAACGTCTTTTCATTGTAATCAATCTCATTCAGAAAGCCTCTATAGTATTCGAACCCTCCTTCTGACAGATTAATGAATTTTACATCCACATCTTTTTGTTTTGTATACTCAAAAACATGCTTCATCATTATCTGTGTGTTTGCATTCTTCCGTGGACTACCAGAAATTACTATAACCTTCACAATTTGTTATGGTTTCAAGATAATTTAAACTAGATAAAAAAATGCGGGCTTGGAGGGCTTCGATCCCTCGACCTGTAACTTAGGAGGCTACTGCGCTATCCATATTGCGCGTCATTAATGACTCTGCGCCACAAGCCCAGCAAAAAAAATATTTGAAATTATTTAAGCGTATCAAAATTAGCTTTTATCAATTGTTCAATCTCTTTCCACTCTGAATTGCCTGTATTGTTCCATTTCTCATAATATACAACATCCTTTAGATCAAGTCTTGGTAGCCATTTAGCTCTTTCAAGATCAGGTTTACTCTCAAAATTGGTAACGTGTCCAAGGCACAGATATGCAACTGGAACCACATGTTCAGGTAAATCTAGTTGATCCTTTAGAATAGAGTTTGAAAGAATACTAACCCAACCCAATCCTAATCCCTCTGTTCTTGCGGCTAACCACAAATTCTGAATTGCACAACATACACTATATATTCCAGCCTCAGGAATGCTTGTTCTTCCAATTACAAAAGGACCAAATTTTGTAGGGTCATATGTAACACAAATATTGACTGGTGATTCCATTATTCCTTCAAGCTTAAAGGAGAGATATTCCGATCTTTTTGATCCCTTAACTAGCTCTGCTGCACGTTTACGTTCAGTTTCAAATGACTCTTTGATGATCTTTTTCGTTTCGTTATCTTTTATCAATACAAAATTCCATGGTTGGGAAAAGCCAACTGATGGTGCATGGTGTGCAGCATGAAGAATTTTTGTTATTGTATTATTAGAAATTGGTTCAGCAGTAAAATGTGATCTAACATCACGCCTAGAATATACTGCTTTGTAGAAACCTTCTTTCTCTGCAGTAGTAAAGTCATCATTCATACAAACTCATCATTTTACATCTATACATCTGTTAGCTGTTAAACGTTAATAATGACATTGAGAATTTTGTAGTTCACGGGCTGGTGGTCTAGTTTGGTTATGATACCGCCTCGACACGGCGGTGATCGCGAGTTCGAATCTCGCCCGGCCCACTTTAAATTTTTAAAATTTTAGGAATTTGTATCAAAGTTAATTTCAACAATACTCCAAGCAGATTCAACAGTCATTACTCCTCTTACACTAAACTGTACCTCTTGGCCAGTAACAATTTTTTCATAAACTTCTTTGTTGGCATCCATTTGAGTCATAGAAAATTTACTCTTCAGAGGAATTTCAGTACCTGGATAAAACGCAGCTCTGCCAGGCATAGCAACATCTTCGGTTGAATAACTTGCAGAGCCCAGCGATACTCCATCGCCATACAACTCGTATGCAATTAGTGGAATTGTGAATGTAATGTCACTTGGGTTTGTGACCAAAAACGCTACGTTCATAGTTGCTCTATTCTCGATCGTATTTACATCTCTTAGTTCAATAACTGATAATTCTACTGTTGCTCTTTCAAGCTCAGGATTATCCAAACTTGCATAATAAACACCACCACCCATCATACCTAATAACGCAAGTATTGCTACGACTAAGATAATTCTACCCGGTGGTTTCAATTATTTTTTTTTAAGTATAGCACTAAAAAACGTTGTCAAGAGTCAAATATAGAATGAGTTTTGGTAATTTTAATGGCATTAGAACAGGCACTGCTTTCTTGGGTTCATATTACAAGTGCTGCAATCTGGGTAGGCGGTTCATTATTTATTGGTGTAGTTTTTGCACCAATCTTAAAAAAAATGTCATTGTCAGTTGAAGAAAGACTACACTTAATGATCAAAGTAGGCAGACGATTTAACAAAATTGCTGTTCCAGCACTGATCACACTAATAGTCACAGGAATGTATCAGGCCCATCTCGTTCTACAAAAATCCGAAATACTCTATGATACAAGTTATGGTAACGTCTTGATAATCAAGATGATTTTAGTAGCTGGACTGATTGCAACCTATGCTATACATGTACGGATCATTAGAAAAGACATTGAAGATCAGATAGCTGCTAATCAAATTCCTGAAGCCCAATTACAGAAATTACGAAAAAAAATAATCATATTAGGAGAAATAACAGTAGTATTGTCTGTAATTATCTTGTTTCTCGCAGCGCTACTCAATTCTGGCGGAGAAATCTGATAATTTTTTAAACAAATTCTATTACAAGTTATTATGAACGGTTTTCTAATTGGAAGGTTTCAGCCATTTCATCTTGGTCATTTAGAAGCAGTGAATTTTGCTTTATCAAATGTGGAGCAACTCTACATAGGTATTGGAAGTTCAAACAAGAGTAATCAGCTGAGAAACCCATTCACCTCAGAAGAAAGAAATGAGATGATAGCATCCTCACTTGACGAAAAAACTCTTCAAAGAGTCAGCATCTATGATATCCCAGACGCTGGTGATCACTCCAAATGGATACAATCTATTGATAAAATTATTCCAAAATATGATGTTGTATTCTCAAACGACGATTTTACACAGAGTCTTTATGAAAAGAATGGAAAAAAGATTATTCCAGTCATTTTAAAATCACGTGAAGATCTTTCAGGAACGAATATTCGAAAGCTTATCCAAACTGATGGAAACTGGGAAGATCTGGTCCCAAATGGAACAAAAAATATTTTGTTAAAGATCGATGCAAAAAACAGACTTGAAGATCTTTAATTATAAATAACCTTCAAAAATCTTCACAATAGGAGAATTAATTTGGAATATCTTGTTATGTTACCAGGACCAACAAATGTACCTGAACGAGTAACCAGAGCAATGGTCACACCGTCAATAAATCATAGAAGCGATGATTTTGTAGAACTTTATGAGGAATGTGTAAACAACACAAAGAAAATCTTTGAAACAGAAGGAGATGCTGTATGTCTATCGGCATCCGGTACTGGTACCACTGAATGTGCAGTTGTAAATTTAATTAAAAAAGATGACAAAGTAATAATTCCTGTTAACGGTGAATTTAGTACTAGATTAGCACAACAGATTGAGTGGGCTGGAGGTCAGGCAATTAGAATTGAAACTGACCCTGGCGTTAATGCTACATTTGATCAAGTCAAAGAAGCATTCGATAATAACAAAGATGTTAAAGCATTCTATTGCGTTTGGAATGAAACATCAACTGGAACTATGATTAATTATCTTGACAGAATAAAAGATCTTACATCACGAAATGATTCGTATTACGTATTAGATGGCGTATCAATTGTTGGCGGCGAAGAACTTCATATGGATAAGTGGGGAATAGATATCGCAATGACAGGCGGCCAAAAAGCATTTGCATGTCCACCAGGAATTTCACCAATCTGTGTTAATCAACGAACTAGAAAATACATGGAAGCTAATCCTCCAAACACAATGTATTTCAATTTACCAAGATACTTCAAATATTATGATGAAGCTAAACACACTCCATTTACTCCAGCATTGCCTGTTCTTTATGCATACAGGGAAGCAATGAGAATAATGTTAGAAGAAGGAATGGAGAAAAGAATTCAACGCCATAGAATTTGTTCTGACGCACTTTACTCTGGTTTATCAGCTATTGGCCTAACACCATTTGCAAATGAAGCCTCGAGATCTACTGTTGTGATTGCATTAAACTATCTTGATGGATTAGAGGATAAGATATTTAGAGATACACTTGCAAAAAAATTCAGAATTCTAGTAGCTGGTGGGTTTGGAAACCTAAAGGGCAAAGTTTTCAGAGTTGGTTGTATGGGTGAGGTACACCGCTATCATGTAATGAGGACTATATCAGGAATTGCATCAACCCTAGCAATGATGGGCTATGATACAGATGCTCAAGCAGGTCTGAAAGTTGCTGAAGAAAAACTTACCCCACTTGACTCGCTTTAACTTAATATAAGGAAATTCGAAATCGACTACGTTGACATTCAAAAAAGGGCAATTAATTTTACTTGATTATACTGCAAAAATAAAAGATAGCGGTGAAATCTTCGAGACCACAATAGAGGATGAAGCAAAAAAACATTCTCTACATGATCCTAATATAAAATACATGCCAAAATTGGTCTCGGTTGGTGAAGCTTGGGTTTTAAAAGGATTGGATGATGCACTTTCTGAAACTACGGCTGGTGATAAAAAAACCATTGAAGTTTCTCCTGACAAAGGCTTTGGCGAAAGGGACAAAGGAAAAGTTAGAATGATTCCGCTAAGAAAACTTGGTGAAGACGCAGAAAAAGTTTCAGTCGGTGATACTGTTGAAATTGATAACAAAAAAGGAATAATACGTTACATTGGTTCAGGAAGAGTCCAAATAGATTATAATCATAGGTATGCAGGAAAGACAATTCTATATGATATCAACGTAAAAAAATCACTAGATTCAGAAGATGAGAGAATTTCTGAAATACTAAAATCACGAATTCCAGTTGAAAATGAAAAGATTATCTACAAAAAAACTGGTGCGACAGTTGACATTACAGTACCAGAAGAAATTTTTAGAGCAGATGGACTTGCAATAATCAAACACTTTACTCAAACTGATCTTTTCAAGTTTGTTCCATCATTAACAAAAGTAAATTTTATAGAAACTTTTGAGAATAAGAAACAATCATCAAAGCCAAAATCCACAGAAAAATCAAAATCTTAATAATTATAACACTTTGGTACTTTTTGCAAGTTTTAGCGCTTTACGTTCGGTCATTTTCTCTTCTTTCAAAATTGTATATCTTTCTGGCCTCAAAGACTGTGCTATAGTAAGTGCTTTAGCTAACACTTTTGGCTTTAGACCAATTTCTTTCGCAGTAGTTGGTGCACCTACATTCTTCAATGTTGTTACAATTTTTCTCCAGTCTTGTCCTTGTAATTTAGCGATCATGATAGAACCAATTCCGCACTTTTCTCCATGCAGACCTATTCCATATTCTAAATGATCCACAGCATGTGAAAAAAGATGTTCCGCACCAGAACATGGTCTGCTACTACCTGCTATACAAGATGCAACACCAGCACTGATCAAAGCCTCTACAACAACCCTAACATCCAAACCCTTCTTAGAAAAAGTGGATGCACTTTCAATCAGAATTTTAGCACTCATTGATGCCAAATCAGCCGAGTATCTACCATAGTATTCTCCAGTTTTATCTCTTCCCAGTTCCCAATCTCTTACTGCTGTAATCTTTGCCATTAAATCACCACAACCACTTGCTATCAATTTTCTTGGAGCCCGTTTTATGACATCTACATCGACAAAAACGCCTAGAGGAGCAGTAGCAATTAATGAATGTGGCTTTTTGTCTCTTACTGATACAAATGGACTAGCTATTCCATCATGTGATGCAGATGTTGGTATGCTTACAAATGGAATTTTTAGATTAAAAGAACATAGTTTTGCAACATCAACTGAACGTCCTCCACCCAAGCCAATAATCAGATCACTCTTATCTTTACGTATTTTTTTTTCAATTTCTTTTAGTGTGCTCATATGATTTGATATAGCTAAATGCCATACTGTTCTGATCTTTGATCTTTTTAATGAACCATCAATTTTTTTACCAATTATTTTTTTTACATTTTTTCCAGAAACTATTGAAACTTTTTTTGGCTTACTGAGTGATTCTAAAAACTTGCCAACGCGATCGATATTCTTCTCACCCACAACAATTTGCCTTGGAAGTTCCATTGTGTGAGATGTAGGCATATTTTTTTTCTTTACACTCATTATTTGACCACAGTCACAAAGTTATTTAAAAGGGTGCTATGGTATTAATAACAACTCAAAAGAGGTATTTTATGTCCACTAACGTAGAAGAAAAAATATTACATGGCACAACGACCGTAGCAATCAAAGTAAAGGACGGTGTTGTTCTTTGCGCTGATATGAGAGCAAGCGCTGGTTACTTTATCGCAAATAATAACACAATGAAAATTCAAAGAATTGAAAGACATGTTGGTTTGACACTAGCTGGAGGTGTTGCAGATGCTCAGAATATTGTTGATGTGTTGAGATATCATGCTAACCTTCATCGAATTCAAAAAAATGAGCCAATGCCAATCAGTTCACTTGCAAGATTGACATCTCTAATGTTTCATCAGAATAGAGGATATCCATTCATCGCAGATATCTTAGTTGGCGGTTATGATGAAACCGGACCAGAATTATTTAACATTGATATGTTTGGATCAGTTGAAAAGAAAAACTATGTAACAACTGGAAGTGGTTCTCCAGTTGCATATGGACTTCTAGAAGATGA
>CEVQ01016475.1_pt1 | contig 12058 bp, 8 predicted proteins | sample 356551 | NCBI WGS metagenome assembly CEVQ01 (sample SAMEA2623756, study PRJEB7988) | marine metagenome | biome: marine biome (ENVO:00000447); feature: mesopelagic zone (ENVO:00000213); material: "saline water (ENVO:00002010), including plankton (ENVO:xxxxxxxx)" | depth 250 m | reverse complement strand
AAATTAAATGGACCCCTACAAGGAAACAATGTTATTGTCTTGTTCTATTATACTTTTTAATAGGTATTGTATTATATGTCTAAAATAGTAAAAAGAAAAAATAGTCATATTATTGGTATGAATCTTACAGAATTAGAAGAACTGTCAGAGGACTTTGGACAATCACGATTTCGTGGAAGACAATTGTTTAATGCAATATATAAACGACGAACCAATTCCTTTAATGATATGAAAACCCTGCCAATTATTTTTAGGGATATTCTATTAGATAAATATGGTTTTCATCCATTATCATTTATTAAAAAAACAGGTTCGGATTCCGAATTAACTCAAAAATATTTATTTCAGCTAACTACTGGAGAAAAAATTGAATCAGTACTTATGTACGATGGGAAACGAGTTACGTTATGTGTAAGCACTCAAGTTGGTTGTGCTGTTGATTGTAAATTTTGTGCCACAGCAAAAATGGGTTTCATAAAAAATCTTACTGCTGGTGAAATTATTGATCAATATTTGATAATAAGCAATTCTATTGATAAAGAAATAACTAATATAGTTTTTATGGGCATGGGGGAACCTTTTTTAAATTATCTCCAAGTGATAAATGCAGCTAAATTATTTAATCATAGCGACGGAATTAATTTAAGCTCTCAAAAGATAACTATATCTACAGTTGGTATTATTCCAAAAATTAAGCAGTATAGTGATGAAGGGCACAAATATAAATTGGCTATCAGTTTAAACGGCACCTACCAGAGCCAACGCGTTAATATTATGCCAATTTCTAAAACCAATTCTATTAATGATCTAATTAAATCTGTATGGTATTATTATAAAAAAACAAAAAGGTTGGTAACCTTTGAATATGTATTAATGGCAGATGTAAATGATTCTATTTCAGATGCAGATAGGTTAATAAATTTAATAGGTGAATTACCTTGTAAAGTTAATGTGATTCCTTATAATGAAATAGATGGAGCATTTAAAAGACCTAAAGAGGGGGAAATTAGTAAATTTGTAAACCAAATTAATAATTCAAATTTTATTGTGACGGTTAGATGGAGTAAAGGAACAGATATAAATAGTGGATGCGGTCAACTTGCCGTATTGGAATCGTGAAAAATCAATCAAAATATAATTTACTAGAAATGAAAGATTATATTCTTTCTAAAGCACCGTTTGATGTAGATACTGCTATTATACTTGGTTCTGGAATGGGTGCATTTGCAGATAGATTAAATAATCCTATTAATATTTCATATAATGATATTCCAGATTACCCTCTCCCAACAGTAAAAGGTCATAGTGGTGAATTATCCATAGGTTCTATTAGAGATATTTCTTTAGTAGTTGCAAAAGGTCGATTTCACTATTATGAAGGATATGATATGGAAACCATCGCTTTACCTGTAAGATTGTTTCATTCTTTAGGAATAAAAAAACTAATAATTACAAATGCTGCAGGATCACTAAGTTTAAATATTCCTCCTGGACAAATGATGATTCTTGATAGTCATATGGACTGTACATTTAGGAAAAGTGTATCTGTACCAAAAAAATATAATAGTAAAAGATATCATGATCCATCATATACAAAAATAGCAATTGATAGTGCTAAAAAAATTGGCATTGAAGTTTCAAAAGGTACATATTGTTGGACAATGGGTCCTGCATATGAAACACCAGATGAAGTTTATTTCTTTCAATCTATTGGTGGAGATGCTGTGGGAATGAGTACTGTACCAGAAATTAAGCAGGCTGCAGAATTAGATATGAGAATATTATCTATCTCTACAATAACCAATTATGCTGCTGGCATTATCAATAAGCCCCTTTCTCACGAAGAAGTAATCCATGTTTCATCTAAGGTAAAAGATGATTTTGCCAATTTATTAACCGAAATTGTCATGAGGCTTTAATAAAAATGAAAATTAATATACGACCAGAAGTAAAAAATATAGCAAAAGAAATTATTTCTATAAGGCGTGATATCCATAAACACCCAGAGCTTGGATTTGAAGTTCATCGAACTGCTGAATTAGTTTCAAAGCATCTAAACAAATTAGGATTTGATGTATCTAGCGGTATTGGTAAAACAGGTGTTGTAGGAGACTTAATTGGAAATAATGATGGCCCTACCATTGGTTTACGCGCAGATATGGATGCCTTGCCGATTCAGGAAACCAGCGATGTACCATATTGTTCTGTAAATGAAGGGGTGATGCATGCCTGCGGTCATGATGGGCACACTGCAATGCTATTGGGAGCGGCTACTGTGTTAAAACAATTGCAAGATAAATTAAATGGAAATGTACGCTTTATTTTTCAGCCAGCAGAGGAAGGTGATGGAGGAGCCCGCTATATGATTGAGGATGGATGTTTAGATAATGTAAATGAAATATATGGTATTCATTTATGGAATTATCAAAAATATGGGGAAGTAGGCGTTAAGGAGGGACCAATTTTAGCAGCAGCAGATGTTTTTTCTATAACAATTAAAGGAGTGGGTGGGCACGGAGCTGCACCGCAAGGTACAGTGGATGCTATCTTAGTTTCTGCCCATTTAATAACTGCTTTGCAAAGCATCGTAAGCCGGAATACAAATCCCTTGGAAAGTACAGTAGTAACCATAGGGCAAATTAATGGTGGGCATAATTTTAATGTTATTGCTGATGAAATAGTGTTAAAAGGGACAGCTAGATCGTACACAGAAGAAAATCGTCAATTAATCAAAAACAGGATGCAAGAGATTATTTCTGGTATTGCAAAAACTTTTTCTGCTGAAATTGATTTCACATATACTGAAGGGTATCCCCCTACAATTAATGATGAAGCACTTTTTAAGAAATTAATGATATCTGCAAAAAAAATAGTAGGAGATAGATGTGGGTTCCCATATTTATCTATGGGAGGAGAAGACTTTAGTTATTACGCTCAGAAAATACCTGGTTGTTTTTTCTTTGTTGGATCAGCCCCAAGTAATCAAGAGCTTAGATCTGTACCACATCATTGTTCGCATTTTGATATTGATGAAAATGCTCTTCTAGTTGGCGCTTCAATATTTGTACAGCTAGTAGAAGATCAGGTGATTAATAACCGATAGCTGTATTTTCTCCCCTAGTATCTGCGCCTCCAAAATAACCGTTTTCATTAATTAATATTGCATTCATTTCACCGATCATTTCCGTTCCAGAATAAATAACATACGGAGATATTTTATGCCCCTTTCTTTTTAATAACTTTCTCACATCTTTGTTAACGCTAAATGGTTCAACCATAATAACTTCTGGCAACCATTGAGAGTGAACTCGTGGCGCCGATACGGCTTCTTGAATGCTCATATTATGAACAGTTACATTTAATATTGTTTGCAGTACGGTCGTAATAATTCTTGAACCGCCAGGAGAACCAAGAATAATTAATGGTTCATTATCTTTTAATACGATAGTAGGGGTCATCGAACTTAAAGGGCGTTTCATTGGTTCGATAGCATTAGCGTCATTGCCTACTAATCCAAAATAATTAGGGACACCAGCTTTAACGGAAAAATCATCCATTTCATTATTAAGAAAAAATCCAGCACCCTTTACAACAATACCGCTGCCGTATCCTAAGTTTATGGTAGTTGTGACGCTTACGGCATTACCATCTTTATCTATAACAGAATAATGAGTAGTCTCTGAGCTTTCATAATCATTTGGATCGCCGGCAAAAATATCTGCGCTAGAAGTTGCCTTATCCATAAAGAAATCATTCATGCGATCTTTAGCGTATTGTTTACTAATTAACATAGAGATGGGCGACTCCCAAAAATCAGAATCTCCTAGATGTTCAGCTCGATCTGCGTAAGCTCGACGTTCAACTTCAGTAAGAATGTGGATATAGTTAGATGTATTCCAACCTATATCGACCAAAGAAAAATTTTCAAGCATATTTAACATTTCAATTAGGATAGCTCCTCCGGAACTGGGTAAACCCATAGTGATAATTTCATATCCATTGAATGAACCAATAATTGGTTCACGATATTTTGATTCATAATTCAATAAATCCTCATGTGTTATTAAACCAACTCCTCTATTCATTTCTGCAACGATAAGATCAGCTGTTTTACCACGATAAAAGCCATCACGACCTTTCATGGAAATGCGTTTTAACGTTCTGGACAAATCTTTTTGAATCAATCGATCTCCAGCTTTCCATGGTTTTTTATCTTTACGGATAAATATCTGAGATGCTGCTTTATTCTTTAAAAACAAATCTTTATTACTGTTGAAACGGTTTGCTTCATAATAACTTAGTTCGAACCCCCTTTCTGCAAGAGCAATAGCCGGCGCCAGTATCTCTCGATATGATAAACGACCAGAACCATAATTTTCCCAAGCTTTTAAAAGTCCATCAACGCTTCCAGGAACACCAGAAGATGCTCTTGTTCGTAGAGACATGTCATCTATAACATTTCCATTGGAATCAAGGAACATATCACGATGGGCAGCTAGCGGAGCTTTTTCTCTATAATCTAATGTGAAAGTTGTACCATCGGCCATGTGCGCCACCATGAAACCACCACCACCAATATTACCATTTGAAGATGAGGTGACAGCTAGGGCAAAACCAACAGCACAAGCTGCGTCAACTGCATTTCCACCCTTTTTCAAAATTTCGATTCCTGCAATTGAAGCCTCACGGCTAGTGGAAACAACCATCCCATTTTCTGCAAACACTGGATTTGGACTAGCCCAGCTATTATAACTGAAAGAAACAATCCATACCATTAATAATTTTTTCATATCATTATTTTTTAGTTAATTAAAATTAGTCGCACACAATGTTATTTAAAACACTAGTTATTACGTATTTGTTAATTAATATACATTTTGTAAAATAATATACGTTAGATTTAAATACGTTAGATTATTTCATAATTAATATTACAAACTAATAATAAGGAATTATGGCTTCATTTGCAATTTTATGCCCAAATGCATTCGATTATATATTAAATAAAACAGGAAACATGTTAATCCGTTATCGTTCCGAAGATGTTTGTTGTGTGATAGATCCTATTACATCTGGGAAGACTGCACAAGACATATTGGGGTTTGGAGGGGACATACCTGTTGTTTCTAATTTTAAAGCAGCAACAGAGTTTGATCCAAATGCAATGTTAATTGGCAGTGCGCCTCAGGGTGGTTTTATTAATAAACAATATAGAAAAGAGATTAAAGAAGCTATACAATTTGGTTGTGATATTTACAGTGGAATGCATCAGTTTTTAAATGATGATCCAGAGATTTCTGTTCTTGCGAAAAAACACTCTATTACTATCAATGATTTACGACGACCACCAAATCCACCCCATTTTTCTAAGGGGACATGGAAAAACCGCAAAGTTAAAGTATTGCTTGTAGTAGGAACAGATTGTGATACCGGAAAAATGACTACGGGATGGGAAATTTCAAAACGTCTTACCAGCCAAGGTAAAAATGTCCGCTTTGTCGCAACTGGTCAAACGGGAAAAATGTTGAGTGGGTATGGTGTTCCTGTTGATGCTGTTGTTGGTGACTTTATGTCTGGAGAAATTGAACATGCAATTGACCATGTAGGAAATGAAGCAGATCTAGTGATTATTGAGGGACAAGGATCCTTAACTAATATGTATTACTCTGGGGTGACGTTGGCTCTTATGCATGGCGCTATGCCAGACTTCATGATAATGACAGATGAGCCAGGCAGAAAAAAAGATGTAACGGGATACCCAATGTCTTCTATTGGTGAAGTTATGCAATTACATCTTGATTTAATGAAGAATTTCAAACAGTCTCAATTTTTAGGTATAAACTTGCTAACGTTAAATATGGAAGAAAATGAAGCCTTGCATGAAATCAAAAAATTGGAAAAAGAACATAAAATGCCTGTGACCGATTTGATTAGATTTGGGGATGGAGACTTAATAAATAATATAGTACAAAGTTTTAATTAAATTGATTTCTTGAACTTTTTATGAAAATAGTAAAAAAAAATCAGGATATTTTATCTCATTATATTAAAGTTGGGGAGATCGTTGCTGAAATGTTTTCTCCTTATTTGGAAGTAATTGTTCATGATCTTACCAATCCGAATCATTCAATTATTGCTATTTTCAACAGCCATATTACTGGACGAAAAATTGGAGATGGTACATCAGACATAGGATATAAAAAGCTTTCGAATGGACTTCCTGACAAAATCGTAAATTATAGTAATAAAAGTCCTTCTGGTGCTGAGTTAAAATCATCTTCCCTATCTATAAGAAATGATGATAACGAAATAATAGGTTCCATGGGCTTTAATTATGATCTTACCTCTTTTGTAAATATAAGAGAGTTTATTCATTTATTTTCCAAGAGCGTTGAAATCGAAGAATTACCAAAAAAAGAACAGTTTTTCATGTGGAATATAAAAACTGAAATTGAACAAGCTTTAAGCAAATATATTACAATGAATAAACTACAGAGCAAAGTGTTGAGGAGAAAAGATAAACTAAAAGTGATTAGTTATATGAAAAATAAAGGATATCTTAGTAAAAAAGGCGCCAAGACAATTATTAGTGAATTATTGGCGATTTCACGACCGACATTATATAAGTATTTAAAAGAAATATAAATATAGTGATAATATTATTACAATCTGTAAAATATTATATGAGTATGTAAAATATATAATTTTTATTATATTATAACTGGTGGTCATTATTAATTAATTAGGAGTATAAAGTAATGAAGAATATAACCCATTTATTTTTTACAGCTATTATTTTCAATTGTCTTGTTTTAGGACAGTCCGTTATTGAAGGGAATGTATCTTCTGCATCTGGAGAAGCATTAGTCGGTGCAAATGTAACCGTTGATGGGACGGCCTATGGCGCAGCTACTGGACCAGGGGGTAATTATGAAATAAATATTCCCTCAGGTGATATTAGTGGTGCGTCAGTAATTTTAACTGCTAGTTACATCGGCTATCAAAGCACATCCCAATCAGTAAATGTACCAGCAAGCGGATCTGTGACACAAAATTTTTCCTTAGCTGTTGATGCTATTGGCATGAAAGCTATTAGCGTAACAGCATTGGGCTTTACAGCTAATCGTGATGAACAGGGGTCTTCAAGTGTGTCTGTAGCAGCAGAAGACATGACTCGTTCTGGTGAATCATTAATGGGAAATTCTCTTGCTGCTAAAGCATCCAACGTTATTGTTAATGCAGTGGCTGGAGACCCAGGCGCATCTACCTCAATTAGGATAAGAGGTGCTAATACTATTTCAGGAGCGAGCCAACCATTAATTATTGTTGATGGAATGCCCATGAATAATTCTACTGTTTATGGTGGTGGTAATAATATTACTGGAGGAAGAGCTTCAGGGACAGTACAACAATCTCGTTTGAATGATTTGAATGCAAACGACATTGAATCTGTTGAAGTACTTAAGGGTGCATCTGCTGCAGCTCTATGGGGTTCAAGGGCTGCCAATGGAGTTGTGATGATTACCACAAAGGATGGGGATGCTGGAACACTTAAAATGAACTATAAAAGAACCATGTCTACTGATGAAATTCATGAACGTATTCCTATGAATAAAGTATGGGGCCAAGGTAGAGATGGATCTTTTGGTGCTACCCGTGCGGAATCATGGGGTGATTATATTCCTGATCGTTCTGGCGGTGCAGATGTAGTTGATACCGAAGGCGCTCATTTCATTTCTGAAGATGGCACATTTACCCAATATGCAATAACCGAAAAAAATTCTAAGGAAACGTTTGTTGATTCAAACTGGGATCTGGTTTTTCAAAAAGGTAATTATATACAAGATGATTTCCAGGTTACTGGTGGTGACGCTTCAAAAACGTTTTTGTTCAGTTATAGTCGGCTCCGACAGGATGGAATTATACGTGCTTCTTTTTATGATCGCGATAATTTCAGGTTAAATACAAAGTTTAGGTTATCAGATATGGTTTCCATGGAATCAAAAGCTTCTTACACATATACTAATTCAAACCGAATTCAGCAAAGCTCCAATGTAACAGGATTAATGCTTGGTTTATTAAGGACTGCGCCGGATTTTGATATTACGCATTATAAAGGATCTTATATAGATGGAGATGGGGTTGAATATACAGGCCGTCAGCGTGCCTATCGTCGTTATCTCGGCGGATCGAGTTCCAATCCGATTTATAATAATCCTTTATGGACTATTTATGAACAACAGGCTCTTACAAAAGTTGACCGCTTTATGATGACCAATGAAATGACCATAACACCCGATCAAAACACAAGTTTTGTTATACGAGCAGGAATTGATGCGTGGGGGGATGATCGTTCGTGGTTTTTCCCAATTGGATCATCTGGATCTAGAAATCCTGGTGTATTTGCAGAGGATGCTCTTACAAATCGTGAGGCTAACTATGATTTTATTTTACGGAGAAATCTGGATCTAGGATCAAATATGTCTTTGAATGTAACTGCCGGTTATAACTGGTGGGATCGCGCCTATAACAGAACTAGTTTTAACATAGCTAGTTTTCTGGTAAACACAGATAAACAGACAGTAAATGTAAATACTGCAGCTGAGGCATCAACAGTCGAAAATGGAAAATTATTTATCCGTTCTGGACGCACGTATGGACATTTGTCCTTATCTGCAATGGATAATTTATTTGTAAACGTATCTGGTTCAAGCGAAGAGCACTCTACAATAAGTGATCCCTATTTTTATCCTGCAATGGATGTAGCATATCAGTTTACGGATATGCTAAAAGGGTCACCGGTTAGTTTTGGTAAGTTACGTCTTGCCTGGGGTCAAGTAGGTGTTCGACCATCAGCCCATCGTTTTGAAACGTTGGCAGAATCGGGTTTCGGTTATGAGTCATATAGCGACCCTCTTGAAGTATCATTATTTGGCGGAGGTTACCGAGTAGATGATGATAAAGGAAATCCCAGTCTGAAGCCCGAACTAAAAACGGAGACAGAATTTGGTGTTGATCTACGTTTACTTGATGACCGGCTTGCTCTAAGTGTAACAAGCTACCAAAATCAAATTGATGATATGTTAATTAATGTATCAAAATCCCCATCGACTGGATATGATACTCAGTATATGAATGCTGCCAGCATGGAAAATAATGGGCTTGAATTGGATGGCTCATTTTTATTGATGAACCAAGATGATCAATCGGTAAACCTATTTTTCAATTGGGCTAAGAACGAAAATAAGGTTACGGATCTAGCTGGAACCGAGGTTATCTTTTTAGGTACAGGTTCTGTTAACTCGGTTGCGATTGTAGATCATTCACTGGGCGCATTGTATGGGACGGGTTCGCAAACTGATGATGGAACTGTAGATGGGAATCTGGTTCTGGATGCAAATGGTTTTCCTCAAATTACATCACTACCTATTGTACTTGGTGATCCAAATCCTGACTGGCGTGGAACCATAGGTTTAAATGCCCGCTGGAAGAATTTCAACATAGATGCTTTGTTCGAGCATTCTGAGGGTGGTGATTATTCTCCAAGAACTCAGTGGGTATTGCGCCGTTTTGGTACTACTCAAGAAACAGCCGGAACTGTAACAACTTCTACGGATTTAATGAATTTTGATGGAGATACTATTCCTTCGGGAACATTTGTTCGAGGTAATATACACAATTTTGGTGGGGGAGATGTTCTCCTTGATGAAACGTGGTACCGTCATGGTATCGGCGGCGGATTTGGTGATAACCAGGCCTATAACTTTGCGGTTAAAGATGCCACATATTCCCGCTTAAGAGAACTTTCAATATCATACACTTTGACTTCACAGGCATTTAGAGATAAAACTAAACTAAGTTCTGTTACATTTAGATGGACCGGACGCAATCTGTGGGCTAAATATAAAGAGCTGGTAGGTATTGATCCTGCTGTAAATCAAGCTGGTGTGGCAAATGGATTTGGCTTGGATTATTTTACGAATCCAAGTACGAAGTCCTATCTATTCACAGTTTCAGTAAACTTCTAAGGGAGGGTTTAATAATGAGAAATTCAATGAAAAATATATTTGGCTTAGTGTTGGTTGCTTCAATACTGATGCTTCCTTCCTGTGAGATTCCTACTGATCTAAATGATAACCCAAATGAGATAACATTACAAGATGTTGATCCAAACTTGTTTTTAAATGGTGCACAACTAGCGAATATAATGGTTCAAAATAGTCATGTTAATAGGATCACTGGAATGTTTTCCGGACAATTAGTAGGGTATACATCTCTATATTCAAACATTTATGGATATTCCTTATCAACGGTTGAATCCAATGATGAATGGAATGGATGTTATACGGGTGTATTAACCAATGTCCGCCACATTCGTGAAGCAGCAGCTGATAACAAGTTATTAACTGGAATAGCAAAAGTGGTGGAGGCTCATGCTGTTGGAACTTTGGCCATGTTAATGGGAGACGTTCCGTATACGGAAGTACTAACAGAAATAGAAGATCCAAAGTTCGATTCTCAAGTATCGGTATTAAATGCTATGTCGTCACTTTTAGATGATGCAATCACTGATCTTGGAAGTGCAGGAAGCGCCACTGCGATCTTGGAAAGTTATGATCTTTATTATGGAGGCGATAAAGATAAATGGTTGGCAGCCGCATATACGCTTAAAGCAAGATATGCATTGTTACAAAGTGATTATTCCGCTGCTTTATCGGCTGCAACGAATGGCATTTCATCTTCTGCAGATGACATGAACTTTGTGCCCCGTGGTGATGCTGCTACAGCAGATGGTGATAAGAATCTCTTCAATGAAATAATATCAGGTTCGAGAACAGGTGATCTTGGAAATAATGGCAGTTTTTTGTTAGAAATCTTAAATAAAGATACAGCTAACTACAGAGGAAATGCCAAGACCAATGAAACTGCCCGTCATAATTACTATAAGATTGATGAAACCTCCGGTGAAGGCAATTTGGGAGTGATTGAACGGTTTGAACCAATGCCGATGGTAACTTATTTTGAAAATCAATTAATTAAAGCAGAAGCATCTGCACGGACAGAAGGATTTTCAAGTGGTTTAAGTCATTTGAATGATTATCGATCTTGGCTAGCCAGTGGTGGTAGACTAAACGCAGCATTCAATGATTCTGCAAGCATGATGTATGAAGCATATGATGCATCAGATTTTGATTCAGGTGGAATGGAAAATTCAGATGGAGTATCAGCTGAAACTGCTCTTCTTAGGGAAATCATAGAAGAAAGATATGTATCAGGGTTCGGAACATATATGCCGTTTAATGATCACAGGAGACTCCGTGGTGATGGAGAATCAAATTTGGTTCCAGCATTTCCATTAAATACTAATGCTGCAACTGACCATGTAGAGCGGATTCCATATGCGCAGGATGAATTAACTTCCAATAGCACTGTTGATGATGATCCTGGACTTTATGAAAAAACAGAAGTAAATCAGTAATTCAATCTATATTTAGCGAATTGAATAACGTAAAGCCCCCATTTTGGGGGCTTTTCATTTTTAGCTATTAATTTGTGCCAGATACATATATTTTAATGTCTATGTTTATAAACAGATGAAAAAAAATAATATACTAAGATCACCAATATTCATATCAGCTACCATTATTGTTTCCTTTTTTATTGGGTGTGAAGAACCAGATCCTGAACAAACTGGATACATTCCAATAGTTCCTCAGGACACATTTCCAGATCTTGGACACGATGGCCCTTATTTTGAAGATTCAATCTATTTTGGACGTAATAATTATATTGAATATCATTCTGGAACTATCCCTATAATTTTATCTGCAACTCATGGTGGGTGGATAGAGCCAGATGAAATACCAGATAGAACTGAAGGGACTACTGTTACAGATATTAATACGTATCAATTAACTAAAGTAATCATGGATACATTAGAATCACATTTTGGTGGCAAACCTCATGTAATTCTTTGTTTATTAGAGCGTCTAAAATTGGATGCTAACCGGAATATAAATGATGCCAGTGACGGAAATATTTATGCGGAAAGAGCATG
>CEVQ01074329.1_pt1 | contig 12077 bp, 10 predicted proteins | sample 356551 | NCBI WGS metagenome assembly CEVQ01 (sample SAMEA2623756, study PRJEB7988) | marine metagenome | biome: marine biome (ENVO:00000447); feature: mesopelagic zone (ENVO:00000213); material: "saline water (ENVO:00002010), including plankton (ENVO:xxxxxxxx)" | depth 250 m | reverse complement strand
CGACGGCGACGGCATCTCGGGCCGGGCGGCGCACCTCGAATCCGGCGACCTGGGTCGCTTCGGGTGGAAGGCGGCCGAGCCCACCGTGGTAGGCCAGACCGCCGCCGCGTTCCACCAGGACCTCGGGCTCACCTCCGAACTCCGCCCCGAGCCCAACTGTCCCCGCGGCCAGACCGCCTGTGTAGCGGCGCCATCGGGGGGCGAGCCCGAGCTGGTCCCCGCCCGCTTGGCGGCCACCGCGGCCTACGTCCGCCTGCTGGGGGTCCCTCCCAGGCGCGGCGGGGACGACGCCGAGACCCTGCGCGGCAAGGCCCTCTTCGCCGAAGTCGGGTGCGCTGCCTGTCACACACCGGCCTTCGAGACGGGCGCGGCGCTGGAGCCGGAGCTCACCGAGCAGCGCATCTGGCCCTACACCGACCTCCTGCTCCACGACATGGGGGACGACCTCGCCGACGGTCGCCCCGAGGGGGACGCCACGGGCGTCGAGTGGCGGACCGCGCCGCTCTGGGGGCTGGGCCTCGTCGACGAGGTCAACGGCGGCTTCCGGCTCCTTCATGACGGCCGGGCCCGCTCCCTCGCCGAAGCGATCCTCTGGCACGGGGGAGAAGCGGCCAGCGCCCGGGCGGCCTATCGCGCTCTGTCCGCCGAGGAGCGCGCAGCCCTCGAGCGCTTCGTCTTCTCTCTTTGAGTCTTCCGTGCTCGCTCACCCGGAGCGCAGCTCGGCGAGGCGCTCGTCGGCCCAACGCCGGGCTTCCTCCAGCGATCCCAGAACGGCCCACTCCCCCGGGATCGGTGCCAACCAGAGGATCGCCGTCAGGGCCCCGCGGAGGACCGAGGAATCGAGCACGAAGACCGTGCCCCGAGAGTTTCGCTCGAGCATGGCGCGGTTCTCGTCGAGCCACTCGGCCTGCCGTCGACGGAGCCGGGCAGGCAGCATGCCGCTCTTGCGGCCGTCGAGGATGAGGACGTTGGGACCGCGGCCGCGGATCCGCCGAACGTCCTCGAGATAGGCATCGAACTCTTCGGGAGTTGCGAGGCCCTCGTAGCGGATCTCCACTCGAGGCCACTGAGAATCGTCGATGGTGAACGCGGGCATCTCCGCCACTTTGTCCCAGACCCCGGTGGGTCCCAGGGGTCGCCATGAGCGGAGTCACGGTCTGCACCCGCGAGGGGCCATGCTCGTGCGGAAGCGCTCAGTCTTGGCCGGTGAGCCACTCGAACGCGGCGTCGCGCGTGTCGAAGGGCTTCATCGTCTGGCTCGAGGCCAGCCCGATGGTGCGGATCACCATGTGCCAGAGGACCTTCTCGGTGACTACGGCCACCCGGTCGATGCGGTGCCGGTTCTGGGAATTCCACTCGGTGAAGAGCCGCCGGGCCTCTGCCTCGTAGTCGTCCATGGCCGAGCAGTCGACGAGCAGGCAGCCCTGCCCGAGGCGGTCCAGGTTCGCGCTCGCCTGACGGGCCGCGGCGTTCATCTGTTCGGCGTCGAGGAACCCCTCGAGCTTCATGACCACCGTGCGCGCGGTGCGTAGGCGGGTGCCCGTCGGCCGGTCACTGTCCGGTCGCGGACTCACCCGGTCGGACCTCCGCCGGTCCCGTGCACCCTTACCATCCACCGACCAAGCCTGAATCCGAATTCACTGGGTGACAAGTATCCCGCAAGCGGGTGACTCATATTAGCGATTGTCCATACCTCGTAGGGGGTACGCGGCGCCCGACCGGGGTCGAACCTCGCCGACCGGGGTCGAACTCGACCCGACCGGGCTCGAACCCGATCCGACCTGGGTTGGAGTCGCGGATCGGCTGGGTGTGACCGTTCGAGTGAGTCGAATGACGGCCCCGGCGCCCTTGGTCAGGAAGTTGACCCCCCCGATCCCGCGAGCTAACCGCTGGGGTCGTGTTCCCGTGGGCGAAATGCGGGCGACACGGTCAGCCGTCTTCAAGGGCACCCGAAGTCGGCCGGCACCGAACGGACGGGCGAATCCGCGAGGAAACATGGCAGACCAGATCGACAGCGGCGCGCATCGCGCCGAGAGTCCCGAGAACCCCACCCCCGAGGCCCAGGGCCGCAGCTGGAAGAAGAGTCTCCTCTTCGTCCTCAAGCTGGCTTTCACGATCGGCGCGCTCGTGTGGGTCTACCGCAAGGTCGTCTTGCGCGATGGCATGGAGGAGGTCGGCGCGAGTCTGGCCGAGCTTCGCTGGGGGTGGCTCGGCGTAGCCACCAGCATGTTGCTGGTCGCCATGACCTTCGCGGTCCTCCGCTGGCGCACCCTGCTCCAGGGCCAAGGCATCCGCCCCAGTTGGCGGTTCCTCATCGGCTCCCTGATGATCGCGCGATTCTGGGGAGCCTTCACCCCCGGTGGCTTCATCGGCTTCGGCGGGTGGCGCATTTTCGACGTGGGTCGGCACACCGGCAAGGTGGCCCGCGCGACGGCGACCATCGGCGTGGAGATGCTGCTCGGTCAGATGGCCATGGGCGCTGTCGTCATCGGCGGCTCCCTGCTCTACGGCTACCGGTTCATTGGTACCGAGGGAGTGATGCTCGTCGCCGGGCTCTTCGGGGGCGTCATCGCTGCCGCTGTCCTCTTCCTGGCCAAGCCGGGGCTGTTCGTGAGGATCACGCGGATCTTCCCGGCTGCGATTCGCACCCGTGTGCAGACCCTGGTCGTGGCCATCCGCGCCTACGAGGGTCAGGGCTGGCTCCTCGCCCGGGCCTTCGCCTTCGGGCTCGGGGTGCACGCCTTCAACGGCCTCATCTACGTGTCCGCGGCCAAGGCCCTCAACGTGGACGTGGGCGTGGGGGAGCTCTTCTTCGCCGCGAACATGACCATCTTGGCGACCCTCGTTCCGGCGTCGATCAACGGCATGGGGCTCCGGGAGTCCGCCGCCGTGATCCTCTACGCCGCGGTGGGTGTGCCGGTGGGCGTGGCGGCCCTCATCGCGCTGCTCGGGTTCGCGTGTGAGATGGCGGTGAGCGCCCTGGGCGGACCGGTCTTCCTCGCGCGTCGCACCGGCTACGAGCCGCACATCGAGGTCGACGAAGTGGAGGCCGAGCAGGAAGCCCTCGAGGCCATCGAGGAGGTCCCCTTCGAGCTCCAGCCGCGCCCGGTCCGCGCGCTCACCATCGGCCTCGGCGCCGGCCTGGTCGCCGGCATGCTGATCGGCATCGCCGAGGGGGCCGTCATTCTCGCCTCCGCGGCCGCTGGCGCGTCCACCAGCGTGCTGGCCTACGGCGCCATCCTCTACGGCGTGTTCTGTGCGCTCGCCTGTGCCGGCTTCGCCTGGGCCCTCGCGATGAGCGGCCGCCTGATGAAGCGCGAGGCCATGCGCGAGTCCGACGCCTACGCGCGCCTGGTCGCCACCTTCGTGGCCGCCTTCGCCTTCGTCATCGGCTTCTTCCGCGTGCGCCGGGACATCTTCCACGAGGAGCTGGTGCTCAAGAGCGCCAAGGGGCTCGGCGTGGCCATCGGCTGCCTGCTCGCGGCCGGCCTCGTCTACCTGGTGCTCTCCTTCACCTTCCGCTGGCTCCTGAAGCGCAAGCCCGGCGAGATCATGCTCCGCGCCTGGGGTAGCCCGGTGGTCGCGGCCGCGGTCTGCGGGGCCCTCGCGCTCTTCGCGCTCCTCGGGGGCGACCACGCGGCCGCCGAGGACGGCTCCCACGCCGCGCCCTCGGCCAACCGCAACAACGTCATCTTCATCGTGGTCGACACCCTGCGCGCCGATCACCTGCCGGCCTACGGATACGAGACCGGGTCGACGCCCAACCTCGACACCTTCGCCGAGGACGCGATCCGCTTCGACCAGGCCTTCGCCAACGCGAGCTGGACCCGCCCGAGCTTCGCCTCGATCCTCAGCGGCCGCCTGCCCTCCAACCACGGCGTGATGGGCAAGGCCGACTCGCTCCCCGACGAGCTGACCACCCTGCCCGAGGCGATGCAGGAGGCCGGCTACCACACCCGCGGATTGGTCACGAACTTCAACGTGGCGCCCTACTACAACTTCCAGCAGGGCTTCGATCACTACGAGTTCCTCGAGCCCGACCAGGTGCTCGGCGCCGACGACTCGGGCTCCAAGCTCCTGCTCCACCAGGTGCTCCGCCGCGTGGTGGAGAAGGTCTACGCCGTGATGGACGTGGTCCACCCCGGCGGCGCCTACCAGGACGCCGAGGTCGTCAACCGCCGGCTCGGCGAGTGGATGGGCAAGGCCGAGGAGGGCGCGCCCTTCTTCTGGTTCGTGGGCTACATGGATCCCCACGACCCCTACTTCGTGCACCCCTACGACGGCTCCGGCTACGCCCGCGCCGCGCACCAGCACCCGAACCCGGACGAGGCCCCGGAGCTCCGCCGCATGTACGACGGCGAGATCACCTACTGGGACACCCAGTTCGGTCAGCTCGTGGACCAGCTGAAGCAGAACGGTCTCTACGAGGACACCACCATCATCATCACCGCCGACCACGGTGAGGAGTTCCAGGACCACGGCGGCTTCTGGCACGGCACCACGCTCTACGACGAGCAGGTCCGCGTCCCGCTCTTCGTGAAGCTCCCTGGCAACCAGCGCGGCGGCACCACGGTGCGCCACTGGGTCCAGAGCATCGATCTGATGCCCAGCGTGCTCCGCCACGTCGACGTCGAGGTGCCCGAAGGGGTCCAGGGCGGCGACGTCTTCGAGGGGACCGACGTGGTCTACGCCGAGGAGAGCCACGAGGGGAACGTGCTGGAGAGCGTCCGCGAGCGCCGTGGCACCGACGAGTGGAAGCTCATCGTGGCCAACCCCGGCAACCCGCGCGGCCTCGAGCCCACCGAGCTCTACCGCGTCGACCGCGACATCCACGAGACGACCAACCGCGCCCCCGAGCACGCCGACGAGGTGACGCCCCTGCGCGAGACCCTCGAGCGCGAGCGCGCCCGAGCCAGCGAGGGCGCGGCCGAGACCGTGACCCGCGAGCTCACCCGCGAAGAGATCGAGGCCAACTGCAACCTGGGCTACTGGTCGCGCGAAGCGTGCTGCGAGCAGGGCTTCGCCAACTTCTGCGACTGACGCCGCCGTGCCCGAAGCTCGCTATCGAGTGGAGTTCCAGGGCCGCGGGGGCGTCGTCCACGCGGCCTGGCACGACCGGGAGCTGACCCTGCCCATCGAGATGATGGAGGACGGCTCCTTCACGGTGATGATCCGCGGCCTCGGCCTCACCAGCGCCGAGCGCGCGGACCTCGCCGACTCCCTCCGCCTCTGGTTCGCCCGCTCCGGCCGCGAGTCCTGGTCCATCGACCAGTAGCCCCCCGACTTGCAGAAGGGGCACGCACGCTGGCACGAGGGACGCTCCTTAGCCCCCCGACTTGCAGAAGGGGCGCGCACACTGGCACGAGGGACGTTCCTTTCCCCAACGCGACAACCTGCCGGGCCCCCAGCCCCCTCAGACGCCCAGTCGCGCCGGCAGCGCCCGTAGCCACCAGCGCCACTGCTTGCGCCGGCTGTACCCCGGGATCTGCCGCCAGGTGCGGAAGAGCTCGTCCATCGCCCGCTTCGCCTCCGGCTTCTCGCCCCGCTCCCGCCGCACCCGGGCCAGCTTGTACCAACCCTCCAGCGACGAGCTGTTCGCGTCGGTGTACCGCTCGTAGGCGTCCTCGCACTCCTCGAGGCGGTTGAGCTTCCACAGCGCATCGCCCGCGACCTTGAAGGGCTCGCCGAACCCGGTGCGCGGGTCGGCCTCGATGGCCTCCACCAGCGCCGGCAGGGCTTCTTCGTAGCGCCGGGCGCGCACCCGGGCGAGCCCGGTGAGGAAGAGGAGCTCGGGGTCGTCCGGGTGTCGCTGTCGGGCCTCGTCCAGGAGCTTCAGTGCCGTCCGCGGGCGCATCCGCTCCAGATAGATCCGCGCGAGGTCCCGGCGCGCGGTGGTGTTGGACGGATTGGCGTCGATCTGCGAGCGCAGCGCGCGGATCTTGGACGCGGTGCGCAGCCAGACCCACGGGTCGGGGATGAAACGGCGCAGTAGGAAGAACGCCACCACGCCCAGCAGGAGCGGTGGGTACTGGAAGAGCCACATCGCGACCATCCAGAGCAGGTAGTAGGACCAGTAGCCCATCGGTATCGCCTCGTACGGTCGGGGCCCCGACGATGTCCCCTCGCGCGGACCGGCGCAATGGCACCGGCAGGTCGGGTAGGGTGCTCCCCATGGCGCTCCCCTTCCCGATCCTCGATCCGCACATCCACCTCTGGGAGCCGCGCTCCACGCCCCGGCAGGTGAGCCCGGCGGTGAAGCTCCTCGGCTGGAACGAGCGCCTCATCCAGTCCCTCGGCCCCAAGCTCTTCCCGCGCGCGGCCATCGACTTCGTGGGCGTCATCGACCACGTGGCCAGCCCTTATCTCCCCGGCACCTACCTCGCCGAGAGCGAGGGCTGGGAGGTTCGCGGCTTCGTGCACGTCCAGGCCGGCTGGCACGCCAAGGGCGACCTGGCCGAGGTCGACGAGACCCGCTGGCTCGAGGCCCTCTGCGGTCGCGATCTGCTGGCCATCGTCGGTGAAGCCCGCTTGGGGGCCGGCGAGCTCGATCGCGTCCTGGATGGGCACGCCGCGGCGAGCGCGCGCTTCGTGGGCGTGCGCGACATGACCGCGCACCACGCCGACTCCGGCGTGCTCGATTGGGACGCGCGCGGTGCGGGCACCATGGACGACCCGGCCTGGCGCGCGGGGCTCCGTCGGCTCGGCGAGCGCGGCCTGACCTTCGACGCCTGGATGTACGCGGGGCAGCTCGGCGCCTTCGAGCGCGCGCTCCAGGAAGCGCCGGAGACCCCGGTGATGCTCTGTCACCTGGGCTCCCCGGTCGGCGCGGCCGGGCCCTACGCGCGGCAGGGCGCGAACGCCGCGGAGCGCGAGCGCATCGTCGCCGCGTGGGAGCGGGATCTGCGCGCGGTCGCGGCGCACCCGCGGGTCCACGCCAAGATCAGCGGGCTGGCCATGCCGGTCCTCGGCTTCGATTGGCATCGGCGGTCGGCGCCGCCCAGCGTCGGAGAGGTCGTCGACGGCTTCGCGCCCTTCGTGGAGGTCGCCCTGGACGCCTTCGGCCCCGAGCGCTGCCTCTTCGCGTCGAACTTCCCCATGGACAAGGCCTCGTTGCCCTGGACCACGCTCTACGCGGCCTTCGAGCAGCTCGCGCCCTCCGACCCCGCGACCCAGCGGGCGCTCTTCCACGACAACGCCGCCCGCTTCTACGGACTGGACCCGGCGGCCCCCGCCGAGTAGAGCCGCGCCCATGATCGTCGTCACCGGCTGTCGCCGTTCGGGCACCTCTCTGTGGATGCAGATGCTCGCCGCCGCGGACCTCCCCATCGTGGGCCAGAAGTTCTCCGAGGAGCTCGAGGTCCTCGCCGAGGCCAACCCCAAGGGCTTCTACGAGTCGGTGCACCGCTACGGCGTCCAGGGGGACCCGGCGGACCTCGCGGGCTGCGTGCTCAAGATGTTCGTCCCCGGAGTCATCGAGGCCGACGAAGAGGACCTCGAGCGGGTGATCCTCACGCTCCGGCCCTGGCGCGAGCACGTGGTCTCCGCCGCGGCCTTCGAGAAGCTCGAGTCCGCCGCGTTGGGCACCGACGTGCCGCAGGCCATGCCCGCCGATCTCGAGTGGTGGTTCGAGAACTACTGCCTGCTCAGCGACTTCTCCGACCGCGACTACCCGATGATGGTCGTCGCCTACGACCTGCTCCTGGAGAAGCCCCGGGAGACCGCCGAGCGCGCGCTGGTCTACCTCGACGCCGATCCCGCCAAGGCCGACGTGATGGCCGCCGCCGTCGATCCCGCGCTCCGTCGCGCCGATCCCGCGCGGGCCACCTCCGAGCTGCCCCCCGAGGTCCTGGAGACCTTCGACGCGCTCTACGCGCGCGTCCGCGGCCGCGAGGCCTTCGACGACGCCTTCGTGGACCGCCTGGGCGAGACCCACGAGACCCTGATGCCGCTCATCGCGCCCTACCTGGAGGGCGAGGACGACTGGATCGAGGCCGAGCTCGACGAGGACCTGGAGGCCGGCGATGAGGCCTGAAGCACCCCCTCGCGTCCCCCTCGCGAGCGCCGAATCCGTTGCTTCTTGCGGTCTGTTCCTCCAGTCTGGCGGCATGAGGCGGGTTCTCTCCGTGCTCGCCGCGGTCGGTTGGTTGGCCGTCGCGGCGACGGGCCAGGCGCAGGATCGCGAGGAAGAGGCCCGCGCGCTCTTCATGGCCGGCCGCGCTGCCTACGACGGAGGCCGCTACGAGGCCGCGCTGGAACGCTTCCAGGAGGCCTACGAGCTCTCCGGGCGCCCGGAGCTCCTCTACAACATCGGGCAGACGGCCGACCGGCTCCGGCAGGACGCGGTGGCGTTGGACGCCTTCCGGCGTTTCCTCGCGGACACGCCCGAGGACACCGCGCACCGCGACATGGCCGAGCGCCGGGTCGCTTTCCTGGAGCGCTCGGTCGGCCCGGCCCAGGCGCCGGACCCCGCGGAGCCCGACGAGCAGGAACCGGAGGAACCCGGGACCGATGTCACCGCACCCGACCTGGACCCGGCGACCATGGACGCCGAGGACCTGGCTCTGGACACCTCGGAGCCCGAACCGGCCCCCACGGAGGACTCCGGCGGCATCGCCACCAAGTGGTGGTTCTGGACGATCCTCGCGGTGGTGGTCGTCGGCGCCGGAGTCGGCATCGGCTTGGCCGTCGCCGGGGACGACGGGGATCCGCAGTACGCGGTGAGCGACCACGGGTCGGTCATCGAAGCCCTGGGAGTCTTTCGATGAAGCGCGTCTTGCTCATGGTCGGGGCCCTGGCCCTGCTCGGCCACTGCGGGGACACCCCCGAAGCCACCGAGATCGTGGTGTTGGTCCAAGCGGACCCCGCCGTCCGCGGTCGGGCCACCGCGATCCGCGTGTTCGTGCAGGGGCGGGCCGGGACCGCCGGCAGGTTCGACGACGCCGAGACCATCGACCTCGTTCCCGGCGACCTGAACTACCAGTTCTCGATCACCCCCGCCGGCGGCGACGTCGGCCGCCAGTGGCGTCTGCAGGCCGAGGCCCTCGACCCCGGCGGCATCTTCGTGACCCAGGTGATCTCCGGCGAGTACCTCGAGGGCGAGTCCCGGGTGGTGCACATCTTCCTGCGCGGCGACTGCATCCCCATGGCCTGCTCCGAGGGGCAGACCTGCGGACCCGAGGGGACGTGCCGGCCCGTGGGCGTCCGTGCCGGTGACCTCGACGTCTACGAGGGCGGCCGGGTGGAACCCTTCGCGCCCAGGCCTCGGTGCATGCTCCCCGACGACTGCGACAACGACCGGTTCTGTGACGGCGTCGAGCAGTGCATCGACGGCGCCTGTATGCCCGGCACTCCTCCGTGCGCGGAGGACGTGTGCAACGACGACAGCGACAGCTGCGAGTGCACCGCCGAGATGAGGGTGGACGCCGACATGGACGGAACCTTCGCGCCCCCCTGCGGCAACGACTGCGACGACAACGAGCCGTCCCGGAGTCCCGACATGGTCGAGACCATCGGCGACGGAATCGACAACGACTGCGACGGCATGGTCGACGAATGCCCGCCCGAAGGCTGTCCAGTCGAGTGCCCAGCAGAATTGACGCCAGAGCGCAGCCCGGAAGCGTGCAGCGACAACTGCGACAACGACGGGAACGGTTTCGTCGACTGTGACGACTACGCGTGCGACGGCATCGGGGGATGCACCGAGTGCGAATGCAGCGGCGGCCAGGCCTGCCTCCAGCGTGAGCGCTATGGCTTCGCCTCGGAGTGCGGGGAGTCGTGCACGATCAGCGCTGGCGCGGCGCTGGACCCGCTAGAGGCCAACCGCGGCGATTGCTCCGGCGGGCAGGCCTGCTGGTGGCGCGGCTCGGGCCCCGAGACCAACGGCGTCTGCGCGCCGACGGCCGAGTCGAACATCAACATGCCCAACCTCGGCCAAGGCTGCAACTCCGACGGGGACTGCTTCAACCCCTTCGGCTTCGGGCGCTGTCTCCTTCGGGACCGAGGAGCTTCGGCCGGCTTCTGCTCCATCGTCGACTGCAACGCCCCCGGCCTGCCGCCCACGGGAATCTGTCCACGGGACTCCCGGTGCGTCCCCCGCGGGGTCGACAGCTACTGTATCCGAGAGTGCCCCGACGGGAGTTGTCCTGCCGGTCTGACCTGCGTGACCCCCGGCTCTCCCGGCGTCAGCCTGTGCATGCCCGCGTGCACCAGCGATCCCGACTGCGGTGACCTGGGTGAATGTGTCGACGACGGCAGCGGCGAACGTTTTTGCATGCCGCCCCTCGGCTTCTGAGCGCGACCCTCGCCTCTCCGCTTCACCGGCCGGCGAGTGTATGCTCGCCGGCCAATGACCCCTCGCCTCGCGCTCCCGCTCCTCCTCGGCCTCGCGTCCGCTTGCGCCAGTACCCCGGACCCCGAGCCGGTCGAGCCCGTGGCCTCCACCGGCGGGGAGACCGAGACCGCGGTCACCGAGCCCGTCCATCCGCTGCGGACCACCATTCCGGTGCCGGTTCCGCAGCCCGCGGTGGCCCGCGAAGACCTCTCGGAGCCTCTCCAGGAGACCTGGACCGGCATCGAAGAGGTGGTCGCCCTGCGCCCGCCCGATGGTCCGGTGGAGCCCACCGGGGAAGCCATTCGGGCCTGGGCCGAGGGGCCCTTCATGGACTGGGTCACGGCCCGCCGGACGGCGACCCTCGAGGTCGGCCAGGTCGCCCGGGGCATCCCCGAAGAGCCCGTCTACGAGCGGGCCCTGGGCGCCGCGCTCTTCGGCTACGCCCTGGAGGACTTCGCCGCCGACATCCGCAGCTCGCCGGTCCCGGACTCCATCACCAGCGACCCGGAGCTGCTGCAGATCTACGTGGCGGCGTTGACCGAGATGCTGCGGCCCTTCGCCCTGGAGGCCGCCTCGAACTACGCCCACTGCCAGCAGCGGCTGGTCACCCTGGGCGACGAGAGCGAGTGGGTCCCCTGGCGCGCCTACTGCGTCGACCGGGGCCGGGAGGTCATCGAGGTCTACCAGCTCCAGCCCGCCACTCCGCCCGCGGGCGAGGGCACGGCCGACCCGACCGACGCCGCCCCGGGTGAGCCGACCGACGCCGCGTCGGCCGCGCCCGGCGAGGTCTGAGAAAGATCCGTCGGCGCCCGCTCGTCAGGCGCCGACGAGGTCGACCAGGGTCCCCACGCTCAGCTCGCGCGCCTTGGCCAGGAGCCGCCGCGCGAGCGCCAGGTCCTGCAGGGCCAGCCCGGTCGAGTCGAACACGGTCAGCCCGTTGCGGTCCGCGCTCGCCGCGCCCGTGAGGACCTGACCCAACGTTCCGCCGAGGTCCTCCTCGGCCAGCTCGCCCGCGTGGAGGGGCACGTTGATCTCGCCGCTGTGGGTCGCCTGCTCGCGCTCGTCGATGAAGACCTGCGCGTCCTTCAGGATGGCGCTCTCCAGCTCCTGCTTGCCCTCGGCGTCGGCGCCCATGGCGTTCACGTGCGCGTGGTCGACGAGCCAGGCGCGCTGCACCACTGGCGTCCGGGAGGGCGTCGAGGTGCAGACGATGTCCGCCCCGCTGGCTTCCTCGACCGACACCGCGCGGCCGCCGAGCGCCTTCGCCAGGCTCTCCGCGCGCGCCTCGTCCAAGTCGCTGAAGAGCGCCTCGAAGCCGTCGCCGAAGACCGCCTGGTGCGCGTCAAGGAGGAAGCGCGCCTGCACCCCGGAGCCCACGAAGCCCACGGTCTTCGGGTCCTCGATGGCCAACGCCCGGGAGGCCACGCCCGCGGCGGCGCCGGTGCGCAGCGCGGTGAGCAAGGTCGCGTCGAGAATGGCTTCGGGGAACGCGGTCGCCGGATCGCTGAGGATGTAGACCCCCATCACCGACGGGAGCCCGAAGCGCGCCGGGTTCGCCGGGTGGCTGTTGACCCACTTCACGCCCGCGGCGCCGTCCATCGAGGCCGGCATCGCCCGGAAGTCGCCCTCGTGCTCGGGCAGGTCGAGGTAGACCTTGGGCGGCATCTGCGCCGTGCCCTTCGCCTGGGCTTCGAAGGCCTCGGCGACGGCATCCACCGCGTCGCGCATCTCGGCGAGGTCGGCGATC
>CEVQ01115850.1_pt1 | contig 12080 bp, 6 predicted proteins | sample 356551 | NCBI WGS metagenome assembly CEVQ01 (sample SAMEA2623756, study PRJEB7988) | marine metagenome | biome: marine biome (ENVO:00000447); feature: mesopelagic zone (ENVO:00000213); material: "saline water (ENVO:00002010), including plankton (ENVO:xxxxxxxx)" | depth 250 m | reverse complement strand
ATAAAATAAATGTTAAATGGGGTGATATAAGTATTGATTTAGGGAAGAAATTTGATAGGAAGCCATATTTAGAATTACTTAAAGATGCAACAGGAAAAGACTTATTAGATGCTGATGAAAAGGACTTACGTGCAATATGTAAAGAAAATAAGATTGAAATATCTAATAAAGAAAATTATGGGCAATTATTAGATGAATTAATGCGTAGATTAGTTGAGCCAAACCTTACTCAGCCCGTATTTGTTATTGATCATCCAAGAGAAATTTCACCTCTAGCAAAATCTCATCGTTCTGGTGAAGTCAAATTAGTCGAAAGGTTTGAATTATTTATTGGAGGTGCAGAGTTTGCAAATTCTTTTACTGAGTTAAATGATCCTTTGGATCAACGAAAGCGTTTAGAGAATCAAGCAAAGTTACGTGAAAAAGGAGACGATGAAGCTCAGCCTATTGATGAGAACTTTATTGAAGCTATGGAATGCGGTATGCCTCCGACAGGAGGTGTTGGTTTAGGGGTCGATAGATTAGTAATGCTTTTAACTGATAATCGATCAATCCGAGATGTCTTATTATTTCCTGCTATGAGAAATAACTAATAATATGCCAATATGAAGTTAAGCTTACATTTAGCTTTACGTCATTTAAGTTCATCTGATAAATCTAATTTTTCTTCTTTTGCAGGTAGATTATCTATTATTGGCTTAGCATTTGGAATCGCATCTTTAATTTTAACTATATCTGTTTACCAAGGATTCGAAAATACTATTTCAAATAAAATAGCTAGTTTTGATGGCCATTATAGAATACAAGATGTTCTTGGAAGAGCTATTTATGAAGACTCAGATATAGATATAACATTAAATAATATAGACTTTTATAAAAATAGTCCTATAGTACAATCATTTGTTCAAGGCCCAGCTATGATTCGTAAAGGAATGAATGCTGAAGGGGTAATAATTGAAGGTATTAGCGGCAATGAATTAGTTCAACCATTAAAAGATTTGATAATTAAAGGAAAAGGCACATTATCAAAAAATTCTATAATAATTGGTAAATCACTTTCAGATAAATATGGATTAGCAATTGGAGATCCATTAGTTGTTTTCGATTTGAGTTCTATTGCAGATATATCTGCAATAGATAGATTGAAACAGTTTACCATACAGGGAATCTTTCATTCAGGGCTGAGTGAGTATGATAATACTATGATATATACATCTATAAAAAATGCTCAATATTTATTAGGGTTAGAAGAAAAAATTTCTGGGAAAATAATATATTTTAATGAAAATATTTTACCACAATTTTCTCATTTGATAGATGAGGAATTAAATTATCCTTATTATTCTACTTCTTGGAAAGAAAAACATCATAATCTTTTTAAATGGTTAGAAGTCCAGAAATTACCAATCATTATTATTTTTGGGATGATTTCTTTAGTTGCTATAGTAAATATTATATCTGCATTAACTATGATTGTTCTAGATAAAATGAGAACGATTGGATCCTTACAAGCAATCGGATTTCGTAGAAAAAGTATTAATTTAATTTTTCTTTCTAAAGGTGCAATTATTGGAGTTATAGGTTCATTAATTGGTTTATTTATTGCATTATTACTTGGTTGGGCCCAAGAAAAATATCACATCCTTTCAATATCTGAGGATATATATTTTATGGATCATCTGCCTATATCATTCAATATAAACAATATTTTATTAATTTTATTATTTGGAATTATTTCCTCTCTTATTGCAAGCTTCTGGCCAGCCAAAATTGCAGCAAACATAAAACCTGCTGATGCAATGAAATACGAATGAAATTTCAATTATTAATTGCAAGGAAATTCATGTTAGGGGATTCTGGTTATGGTCCCAGTAGGATAAATGGGTGGGTATCTATTATTGGGATGACTATAGGTACTTTTGCTATTTTAATATCTTTATCAGTAATGAATGGTTTTGAAGAAAGAGTTATTGCAAAACTAATTGGTTTTGAAGGAGATATTAGAATAACATCAAATTCTAATACTAATTTAGAGGGAATCTTTAATCAGATAAGATCTCATTCTTCAATAGATAAAGCATTATTATATAAAGAAAGAATTGGAATGATATTGGCCAAAGATGATTCCAAAAGAATAGTAACATTTAAATCAATAGATATAGAAAATCTTGATTCATTTTATAACATAGATTTTATTAATAAAGGTTTTAGCATTTCAAAAGATGGAATTGCAATTGGTTATCTATTAGCTCAAAGATTAAATGTAGATGTAGGAGATCCATTGATGATTATGAGCCCTATTGATCAATCAAATTCTTTTGGATTACCAATACTTATTAATGTGAAAGTAGGTAAAATATTTAATTCTCAAGTTTTAGATTTTGATGATAGAATAGTCTTTATTAGTAAGGAAATGGGTGATAGAATATTTTTACGTAAGAAAAGTTATGATGGAATAGATATTCGTTTAAATGACAAAGAGGAATTGTCCAGTGTAATATTAAAAATGCAAAATGATTATAAAAATGTTTCCGTTTATAGTTGGGAAGATTTGCATGAAGCATTAATAACTGCTATGCGTTTAGAAAGATTAGGTGCTTTGGCAGTGCTTTGTTTAATAATTTTAGTGTCAAGTTTTAATCTAATTTCAACATTAGTTTTAGTTATAATTCAAAAAGTTCGTCAAATAGGAATTTTAAGAGCTATTGGAGCAAATAATAAGCACATTAGAAAAATAATAATTACTCAAGGCATGTTAATTGGTGGAATTGGAGCATTTATTGGGATTTTAGCTAGTCTCTTATTAATAACAATTCAAAATGTTTATGGAATTATATCAATACCTTCTGATATATATTTTATAAGTCAATTACCTATGATAATAAATTCTAATGATATATTTGTTGTTGTATTAATATCTTTAATGTTTATTATTGGTTCTAGTTTAATTGCTTCAAAACAAGCTGTAAAAATTGGAATAAGAGAATCATTACAATGGGAAAAATAATTTTAGAATCAAAAAAGCTTTCCAAAGCTTATTCTAATGGTGCTAATAAACTAGATGTAATAAAAAATCTAAATTTAAAAGTTAAAACTGCTGAAATAGTCACTATTGTTGGTCAGTCGGGTGCTGGAAAAACTACACTATTAAACTTGATTGGAGGACTTGATCACCCAGATTCTGGTCAATTAATTATTTTAGGCAACAATATTTTAGAAATGAATAATAATGACTCTGCATATTTTAGAAATAAAGATTTGGGTTTTATTTTTCAATTTCATCATTTGCTACCCGAGTTTACTGCATACGAGAATGTTTTGATGCCAACATTGATAAATAATAATAAAAATGATAATGAAAATATAGCTAATGAATTATTCGATTATGTAAATCTTAGTGATAGAAAGAATCATTTCCCCGCAGAACTTTCTGGTGGAGAAAGATTACGGGTGGCTGTTCTAAGAGCGTTAATTAATAAGCCAGCTTTAGTATTAGCTGACGAGCCAACAGGAAATCTAGATAGAGATAATTCAAAAAAATTAATGAATTTATTTAAAAAAATAAATTCTGATTTCAAGCAAACATTAATTATTACAACACATAATCCTGAAGTTGCTAAAATTGGAACGCGTTGTTTAAAAATGATTAATGGCCGATTAAGAAAAAATAATATTTAATTAATTTATAAGCTTTATATCATGCAAAAGCTTTTTTAATATTTAGATCAATATGAAAGAGAATTTTTCAAAACGTGTCCAATTAATTATAAAAAATGCTAAAGAAGAAGCTGTTCGTCTTGGGCACAGCTATGTAGGATCTGAGCATCTTCTTTTAGGTATGATTAAGGATTCAACAGGTTTATCTATAAAAATATTTGAAATATATGATTGTAATATTATAGATCTTAAATCTATGATTGAAGATATGATAAAAAGTTCTGGCGGAACATTAACGTTAGGTCATTTACCATTTACAAGAAGGGCAGAAAGAGTATTGCGTAATTCATATAATGAGGCTACTGCACTGGGATCATCATTAGCTGATGATGAGCATTTATTATTATCTATGCTTAAAGAAAGCGATGGCATTGCCTTTGAAGTTCTCAATGCATACAGTATAGATTATGATAGTGTTTTAGGATTGATGGAGAATGAACAGATTGATGATAGTGCAGAATATGATTCATCAAAAGTTTCAAAAAAATCTAGTGTTTCTAAAACGCCAGCATTAGATCATTTTTCTAGAGATATTACTCTTTTAGCTGAAAATGGGGATCTTGACCCTGTTATTGGTCGAGAAGAAGAGATAGAGCGTGTTGCCCAAATATTGACTCGTAGAAAGAAGAATAATCCTGTTTTAATAGGAGAACCCGGTGTTGGTAAAACTGCAATTATTGAAGGTTTAGCTCAAAGAATAGTTCTAAAAGAAGTTCCAAGATTATTACATAATAAACGTATTTTATCTTTGGATTTGCCTGCTATAGTTGCTGGAACAAAATATAGAGGTCAGTTTGAAGAGCGTTTGAAAACAATTATGGTTGAATTAGAATCTGCAGAAAATATTATTATTTTTATTGATGAACTTCATACTATTGTAGGAGCAGGTGGAGCATCTGGTTCATTAGATGCCTCGAATATGTTTAAGCCGTCTTTAGCTCGAGGTGATATTCACTGTATTGGAGCTACTACGTTAGATGAATTCCGTAAATATGTTGAGAAGGATGGTGCATTGGAACGTCGATTTCAAAAAATAACTGTAAACCCTCCAAGTATTGAAGAATCTATAGAGATTTTACAAGGTCTCCAAAATTCCTATGAAAATCATCACAATGTTTCCTATGATGAAAAAGCTATAGAAGCTTGTGTATATTTATCCCATAGATATATTTCAGATAAATTTTTACCTGATAAAGCTATAGATATATTGGATGAATCGGGAAGTAGAGCACATATGTTAAATATGGATGTTCCTCAGGATTTAATTGACCTTGAATTAAAAATTGAAAAGTTGCGTCGTCAAAAAGAAGAAGTTATTGTTGCACAGAAATATGAAGATGCTGCTGCTATTAGAGATAAAGAACAGACTTTATTATCTAAGCTTGAAACACTGCAAAATAAATGGTATCGGGATGACACTAAAAATCGATTTGTTGTTACAGAGGAGAATGTTGCTGATGTAGTTAGTTTGGTATCAGGTATACCAGTTAATAAAGTTGCTCAGTCTGAATCTCAAAAGTTGCTCAGAATGAAGGATGAGTTACATAAATCAATTATCGGTCAGAACGAAGCAATCGATAGTATCACTCGATCAATCCAAAGAGCAAGGACAGGATTAAAAAGCCATAAGAGGCCAATAGGAGTATTTATGTTTCTTGGACCAACAGGAGTTGGAAAAACTGAGCTTGCAAAGGTTCTTGCCAATTATTTATTTAGCCATTCTGAATCGTTAATAAAAATTGATATGTCTGAATATGGAGAAAGATTTTCTGTTTCTCGTCTTATTGGCGCACCTCCTGGTTATGTAGGGTATGAAGAAGGAGGAGAGTTAACTGAGAAAGTTAGACGTAATCCTTACTCAGTTATTTTATTTGATGAGTTTGAAAAAGCTCATCTAGATATAACAAATATATTATTACAGCTATTTGATGAAGGAGTTCTAACAGATGGCCTTGGCCGTAAAGTAGATTTTCGAAACACCATAATAATTATGACTTCTAACCTTGGGACTAAAGATATTAAAAGTGATAGTCGATATGGTTTTATTAAAAAAACTGATGGTTTTGATTATGAAAATATTAAGTCTACAATTATTGAAAATGTAAAAAATGTATTTAGCCCAGAATTATTAAATCGGATTGATGAAAAAATTGTTTTCCATACGCTAGGTATGGATGATGTATTAAGCATTGTTGATTTACAGCTAAAAGAACTCTTTTATAATCTGGAAAAGATAGGTATAGATATTAACATAACTAAACGCGCACGGAAATTACTAGCAAAGCTCGGCTTTCATAATGAATATGGTGCTAGAAATTTAAGAAGAACAATTCAGAATTATATTGAAGACTCAATATCTGAATTACTTTTGGAAAATAAATTTATTCAAGGTGATAAAATTACTGTTGATATTAAAAAGAATGAATTTACATTTTCATCAAATAAAAAAAATAGTGCGCAAAAAAATAAACGAATAAAAGACGAAAACCCGCAAAAGGTATAAAATACCTGCCATATAAGTATAATTATAATGATATATATGTCATATTGACATAAATATTGTTATGGCATAGTTATTGTTTTAATACTATTAAAGCGATAAAAAAATATGGAAAGAATTAGAAGATTTATGATTAATTATCCGTTATTATCTATTGGAATGCTTGTTCCAGTTTGCTTAATAGTAACAATAGCAATTATGTCAATCTTAATTAAATATGTTTTTCCTATTATACTAGCATTTTGGTTATCAAGTATAATTTATAGTGCTATTGTAGGAAAAAACACTTTTCAATACTATTCTAAACCCTTCTGGTTTATAAGACACTAAAAAAATAATTAAAATGAGGAGATATACTTTATGAGTAAAATTATTGGAATTGATCTTGGTACAACAAATTCATGTGTTGCTGTTCTTGAAGGTGGAGAACCATCTGTTATAACTAGTCCTGAAGGAGGTCGTACTACTCCATCAGTTATTGCATTTGCAAATAAGGATGAAAGACTTGTGGGACAACCTGCTAAACGTCAAGCTGTTACTAATCCTATAAATACAATCTTTTCTATTAAAAGATTTATGGGAAGAAAATTTGGTGAAGTATCTAATGAAATAGAAGAAGTACCTTATAAAATTGAAAAAGGTGCTAATGATGGTGTCGTAGTTAATATTAATGATAAACAATATAATCCCCCTGAAATCAGTGCTATGGTTTTGCAAAAATTAAAACAAATGGCTGAAGAGCACCTTGGTTCAATTGTAACTGATGCAGTAATTACTGTGCCAGCATATTTTAATGATGCTCAGCGCCAAGCAACTAAAGATGCGGGTAAAATTGCAGGACTTAATGTTAGGAGAATAATTAATGAACCCACAGCAGCAGCCCTTGCGTACGGTCTTGAGAAGAAAAAAGATGAAAAAATAGCAGTGTTTGATCTGGGCGGCGGAACATTCGATATTTCTATCCTTGAATTAGGAGATGGTGTTTTTGAAGTTAAATCTACAAATGGAGACACTCATTTAGGTGGTGATGACTTTGATCAAAAGGTGCTCAATTGGATAGCAGAAGAATTTAAATCTAGTGATGGTATTAATCTTAAAGAAGATCCTATGGCTCTTCAACGATTAAAGGAGTCTGCTGAAGCTGCTAAAAAAGAGTTATCTAGCTCTAAGCAAACAGAAATTAATTTACCATTTATTACTGCAGATGCATCAGGTCCAAAGCATTTAAATTTAACACTCACTAGGGCAAAGTTTGAGGAATTAGTATCTGATTTAGTTCAAAGAACGGTCGAACCATGTAAAAAAGCATTAAGCGATGCTGGTTTAAAACCTGATCAGATAGATGAGGTGATACTAGTTGGAGGGTCGTCAAGAATGCCTAAGATACAAGAGAAAGTAAAAGAAATATTTGGAAAAGAGTCTAATAAAAGTGTAAATCCTGACGAAGTAGTTGCTCTTGGAGCATCAATTCAAGGTGGAGTACTTGCTGGTGATGTAGATGATGTATTACTGCTTGATGTTACACCTTTATCACTTGGTATAGAAACTCTTGGTTCTGTATCGACTAAATTAATTGAAAGAAATACAACTATACCAACTAAGAAATCTCAAATATTTAGTACTGCTGCAGATAATCAGACTACTGTAGAAATACACGTATTGCAAGGAGAGAGAGAAATGGCTGTAGATAATAAAACTATTGGACGTTTTCATCTAGATGGTATACCTGCATCCCCAAGAGGAGTTCCTCAAATTGAGGTTACTTTTGATATTGATGCTAACGGTATACTAAATGTAGGTGCTAAGGATAAAGCTACAGGAAAAGAACAGAGTATCAGGATTGAAGCTTCTAGTGGTCTTAGTGAATCAGAAGTAGATAAAATGGTTAATGAAGCAAAACAGCATGAAGAAGAAGATAAACAGAAAAGAGAGCTTATTGATTTGCATAATCAAGCTGAACAGTTAATATATCAGACTGAGAGTAATATCAAAGAATTTGATAAAAAATTGAATGATGATGATAAGAAGAATTTAACAGATGCAGTTGAAAAATTGAAAAAAGTAAATGCAAATTCTAATAAAAGTGATATTCAATCGTCTATTGATTTATTGAACAATATATGGAGCGGTTTAGCAACTAAACTATATGATGAATCAAAGCCGCCAAATGAAAATAGCGATAAGAATGTAAATAAGGATAATGGAAAAAAAGGTGTAAAAGAAGAGGGTGAAATAGAAGATGCTGATTTTGAAGTTGTTGATTAGATAGTTTATAATACTTATCAATTTCATATTAACAAAAAGAGCGTCTGCAAAGACGCTCTTTTTGTTTTTGGAACATGAGGCTTGTATATTCGTTAACTTAGTATAATATATACAAGATGAAAATTTTAAAAAGAACACTTACGATTATTTCTATATTTATTATTACAATAATACTTGTGATATTAACTCCCTCTTTTTGGAAAAATCGTATTCAAGTTCAATTGAATCATCAATTATCTCAAAGGGGAGATTGGAAAGTAAAATTTAATAAGTTGCATGGTCATCTTCTTTTCAATGTTTCAATTGATTCTTTATATCTAAGTAATTCGAATAGTTCAAATATTTCAATATCTAAGGTTGATTTGAAACTCAATTTACTTAAAACACTATTTGGTCACCCAAGCCTAAAGTATTTAAAGTTAACAGATCTTAGCACAAATCTTTATAGATCAGCAAAATCTATTAATTCTACATCTGATCCATTTGAATTGAAATCTATTCTAGAGCAAAAAATGTCTATAGAAAGATTATATATTGACGGAATGATTTCAATACCTGAAATTAAAATAATTAATAATTTTGTTTTTGGTTTTGATGGAAAATTCCATATTGATGATAATTCAATTGATCTAGATGTATATAGATTATTTTTATCATTAGATAATACAGAATTTGATATGCAATTATTTGACTCTAAAATTTCATTATTACCAGCAAAGATTGTTTGTGATAATATAAATGGAAGTATCGACTCATTAGGCATATCAGGACAATTCATTTATAGTTGGTTTGATAAAGAAGAAATAAAAATGGATCTATTTATTGATAAATACGAAATACCTAAAACATTTTTTGAAAGATTGCCATTACAGCCAAAATTCTCAGCTTTAGAGACTGAAATACATATACAATCTGATTTAAAAACTTTCGAGGGTAATATTACACTATCAAATGAATTAGGCCTAAGTACCTCAGGAAAAATTTCATTGACAAACTTTGATAATTTTGTTTCTATAGATGAAGTAGAATTAAAAGGTGAAAATGCAAGTCTATCTATGAATGGTATGTACCAAAAAAATGGTCAATTTAATTCTTCAATAAAATTAACTGATTTTGATATTAATCAATGGATCATTGATGATTTGCCAACTGATCTTAATGGACAGTTAGATTTAGAAGCTAATATAAATGATGGCATACTACAGGAAATAATTCTTACGATGGAACTTATTGAAGATCAATTATATAAGGATCGTCAAATATCTATATACGGTACAGCAGACTATGTTGATAATTTTTTAAATATTGAAGAACCTCTTGAGCTATCAATTGGAAAAAGTAAAATTATTGTTACTGGCACAAGCAATTTCAAAGATGAGGTCAATAATCTAGATTTTGATCTTGATAATGCTGATGTTTTTATTATTAATAATTTTTGGTCAGATAGTTTGGAAAGCGGTAAAGCTACAGGTAATCTTTCTGTATCAGGAACTTTTGATAATCCAAATTTACATGCTGAATTAGTATTAGAAGATATAAAGTATAAAAACTTTAATTTGGAGAGTTTTGAGTTCTTTGGAAATTTGAATAGTAAGGGAGATTATACTATTGGTAATTGTCAATTACGAATAGGTAATGGTATATGGAATGATGAAAGTTTTGAAAGTGGAGTTGTTGATTTATCATATTCAAAAGAAGGAATACATATACAGAGCGCTGAATTTAAAAACAATATGGACTTTTTTCAGTTATCAGGTTTCTTACACAGTGATGGTAATGGAATATTTAATCGATTACAAATTGCAACTGGTCAAAGATATATAATTAATACAAAACCAGTTGAATTTACCCTCGGAGAAGGCGTAGATCTATTGCAGTTAGATCTAGGTGAAAATGAATTGATCTTAAAACCTTTTGAATTCCATGTAAATGATGGAATTATGACTGGATATTTATCACTTACTGATGAGGTAGATGGTCTACTAAAAGTATCAAATATTGGAACAGATATAATTGATTTTTTAATTCCTGAAGATTTAATAATTAATGGACAGGTTTTTGGGGAATTTTATGTTTCAACTGTCGATTATTCCTTGGATTATTCGATAGATGTTTCTATAAAAAATGGTGAAATTGCTTCGCAAAAGTTTGATGAATTTATTATTTCCACATTTTATAGTGATTCAATTCTTCATATTGAAGATCTTACCTTGATCTATGGTAGTCAAACCGGTATTCAAATTTCAGGTATAGTTCCCCAATATTATGAAATAGATAACCTTAAGGAAATAGATGCAAGTATCAATATGAAAGATATTGATATTTCAGTATTTACTCAGTTTGTTCCTAATTGGTTTAAACTTGAAGGTTTATTATCTGGAGATATTCATTTAGGTGGATTCCCTAATAAAACAAAATTCGATTTTGATGTAAATATTGAAGAAGCAAAGTTTGAAAATCTTCATTTAGGTTCAGTAGCTGCTGTTGGTCTTTATGATTCTTACAAACTTTACTTCAATAATTTTTCAGCAAATAGAAACTTTGATCACTTAATATCTGGCATAGCTTATTTACCGTTAGATTTAAACTTTAGTTCAAAAAATATAGGTCAATTCTTTGATTCTGATTCTATGATCGTAGATGTAAATGGCAAACTCAATCATCTTGAATTTTTAAGTCAATATTTAACTGATGTAGATTCTATCAAGGGAAACCACGAGATTTCTCTAAATATATATGGAACTCCTAATAAATTATATCGTGACGGAAATATTTCATTAAATGAGACATCAATTTATACAATTTTATTAGATAACCCTATTGCAGATATTAATGGTAAAGGAGCTTTATTAAAAAACATGTTTACTATAGATAACTTATCTGGTGTTTTAAGAAATGATGAAAATATAATTGATAATCTTTCAGTTAGTGGAAATCTAAATATGAATAAATTTTTTGAGCCCTATTATAACTTAAATGTTATTGGTGACAATGTTTTTTTTAAGACTCTACTGGGGGATATTGAAGGTATAGTAAATCTAGATCTTGATATTTATGGAAGAGATACGATAACAATTGCTGGTCAGATTGAAGCTCTAGATGCAATTATGTATCAAGAATTTGAAGTAAATAATTTACCATCATCTGAATTAGACCAAGATGAATTAATAATAAATTATAAGTTAAATTTTCCTATATCTGGAAATTTTGTTTTGAGAAATAGCCAAATTGATGCACAATTAGGCGGAGAATTAAGTATATCAATGTTTGGAGATCAAAATGCTGATTATTCTGGAGAACTATTTGTTCGAGAAGGAAAGTTTTATTATTATGGTGATATATTCACTATTACTAGTGGATACTTAGCTTTTGATACAAAAGGATTTAATCCATATCTTGATTTATCTGCTTTTACTAAAATACAAGATGAAAATATAACAATTACTTTAGTAGGTCCATTAGATAATCCAAATTTAGGATTGGAATCTTCTAGTGGATTTACTGAAAGCGATATTCTTGAGTTGTTAACTATACGAAGTAGATTTGAAGACCAAGAAATTAGTTCTTCGGGTATAGGAAGTCAGGCGCAGTCAATATT
>CEVQ01093539.1_pt1 | contig 12103 bp, 14 predicted proteins | sample 356551 | NCBI WGS metagenome assembly CEVQ01 (sample SAMEA2623756, study PRJEB7988) | marine metagenome | biome: marine biome (ENVO:00000447); feature: mesopelagic zone (ENVO:00000213); material: "saline water (ENVO:00002010), including plankton (ENVO:xxxxxxxx)" | depth 250 m | reverse complement strand
TGATGATATTTTTTATCAGCATTTAAAACTTCATCAGGCCATGGTGCTATCTCTAAAACTTCTTCAAGTGCATGAGCGAGTTTTTCTTCATCAAATATAATAGGCAACTTCACAAAGTATTTCACCCCTTAACCCAATCCTTTGCAATAGTAAAATTGGCATGAGAAAATTCAAGTCTATCGACTAATTTAACTGCATTACCATCTTTAGAATCAATAGCAACAAAACCTTCTGGTGCTGTTACTTTATAACCGCTACCAGTTTTTAAAAATGTTCCGATGCCTTGAATGGTTTGTAATTTTCTAACAACCATTTCTTTTGCTTCAAGTATACCCAAGTATGTTGCCATTGTGAAATAAACTTCTGTTTTAAACTTATTAAAAACTTTTTTAGATTCTCTCTTTATATCTTGATATGACTTTTTACCCTGATCTGTTTTCTTAGAAGCAATCTCTTTGCTCACTCTATCCATATAATATTTTTCAAACTCTTTAACAAGTTTTTTCGTATCTGCTATTTTGTTTCCCTCACGAACCTTTGTATTAAAAAATACTTTTAGCCATGGTGCCAATCCCCACTTTTTCTCATCAACAATTTCTTTTCTTAAATAGTTTAAAAACTTACCAGCTTTTGAAGCTGCACCAGCAATCTGATTTATTTTTTTCTCAAGTTGTATAGTTTCTTTTGGTGAAAAGGTAGCTGAGTTTGCTGTATCAATATAAGCATCATCAAACCAAACTTTTTTAGTTTTTCTAAAAATACTTGAATCAACACCATAAGATGCTTTCAAGGAAGAAATAGTATCTCCTGTATACTTCGTATGCCACACAACACCAAGACTTGCCTTTCTCATTTGAGAAGCCAAATCACTTTCTTCGGGAACAGCATAAGTGATAGTATTAGGTGTAAATGTTAAACAACTTTCACCATCAATTTTCTGTTTTGTTAAATCACCCTTAGAAAACATAATATCACCTTGATAGATACCTTCCATTCCAAGATCGGGTAAAGTTTTTATTGCAGCTTTAAGTTTATCTGAAGGTCCCTCTGTACCATGATTAGCAGTTACATCTGCTACTGTATAATTAATTTTAGGAACCTTATTAAAAAGTGCTTTCGTTGCTACAAAAAACTTTCCATTCTCAGGATTTATACCAGCATAAATTGCTGGGGCTCCATCCCACTTAACGGTAATATTAGTTTTACTTTTACCACCAGACAACATTTTTTTGAGAGAAGTTAAAAACTTGATTGATAAAGTTACACCCTTAACACCATGATTGATGATTTCATCTTCGAGGTGTTCCATGTGTGTTCGTCTATCTTCATTTAATAACTTTTTAAATCCAATCATATCTGATCTAAACTCTCTATCTTACACAATGGACAATCTTCAAATGGAATAGATCGAAATGGACATATCCTCTGATGTTCTATTTCACCACGACCACCCATTGAATGGATTGCATTACTGTTTTTTTCTTTACGGTTCAGCTTATCAGCTGAATCTTTAAATAATTCTATAAGTTTCTTTTCTTTCATATCTACTATTTATATAATTTATTCTGTAATATTTATAATATTTGCATATTTGGCTATATTTTCCAATCAGAAGTAGCCACTTTAACGTCTTTATGTTGCTTCAAAAATGGTGAATCTGGTGAACTAGTAGCTGTTTTCTTAACAAATTTTGTGTCTGCACCACTATCTGCTAATACTGGTTGCTGATTAGAAGAAATACTCTCCAATCTCATACGATTTTTATTCATTCCCAACATAAATTTGGAGTTAATTGTAGGATCACTATATCTATTCTTCAACTGTTTGAACATCAACTGCCCACCATTATCTTCTTTTGCCACTATTGCAAGCATCAAATCTGCTGTTGCAGGTAACCCAAACGATTCGGATATATTTGAAAGATCCGGATCCGAACTCATAAATCCTTCACGATTTAATTGGGAACTTGTGATAATAGGAGTATTTGACTCAACTGCGAACCCACGAATCTCCTCTGCTATGGATTTAATATAAACATAAGTATTCATATTTGCTGTCCACTTGACTCTATTAGATGCACATATATTTAAATAATCTAATATAATAATCTGTGGTGTAAACTTTTTCTTGATCTTGAGTTCTCTTAATAAACCACGAAAATTACCAACATGAGCTCCTGATGTTGGATATTCTTTGATAATCAATCTACCAAAATTTCTGGTAGAGCTCATCATTTTCTCAATCTTAGAATTAAAAGAATCTCTAGGTAAATGTCTGATCTGGTCTAAATCAATATCCAAAAGATTTGCATCAATTCTTTCTGCTATTCTCTCTTGTGCCATTTCCAATGTAATATATAAAACATCAAATCCTTGTTTAATATATTGTGATGCCAAATGAGTCTTAACTAATGTTTTACCAGAACCAGTACCACCTAAAAATACTGTAAGAGTCTTTGGTGATATTCCACCACCCGTAATCTTATCCAACATCTCGATCCCAAATGGAAATCTTTGTTCTCTCTTATGATAATAATCCCATCTATCAGATGCATCTTCAATATAATTATGACCAACACTTGTATCTAAAGATGTTGCAAGTGCATCAGTCAACATATCTGGTATTGCATCTTTTGGTTTATTTTTATCTTTACCTTCTAAAATTGCAATCGAATCTACAATACCATTATAGACAGCTGCATCTTTTGCCCACTTTTCTGTTTCATATACTAACCATTCAGGATCATGTGATTTTTTACCTCCCAAAGTATTTAAAACATCTATACAATTACCAAACAAACTTTCATTTAAATCATTTCGTTTTGAAAGAAGTGCAGCGAGTGTTTTGTGTTCTGGTGCTTTATTATATTCTCTTATATAATTTTGTATCTCTGAAAAAATTATACTTTCTGGTTTGGCTCTAAAATATTCTGGTTTTAAAAAAACACCAATTAAACTTGCATACTGTTGGTCAGCTAATAAATTTTCAATTATTTGTTGCTCTATTCTCATATATCTTTTCCCTTGTGTAATATTACTCTTGGATCATTTAAGACCAATAAGTTTTGAAGTATTTTACCTATTTCAATTTTAAACTGATCGCGATTCTTTTCATTCACAACACGATTCATATGTTCCATATCTGGTTCATCATATCCTAACCACTTATAATTACCACCAATAATTTCATACTCAAATGATACATCAAACTCATTAGGAGTATTATGTTGATTTAATTCCACATTTTTAAAATAAAATTCAACACCTTTAAATTTTCCATCCGTAAGTAAAAATCTATATAACGGACTTGAATTAAAATTACTTGCTGTTTTGTCTATTTGCATTATAATCTCCAATAATCCATTTTGACATTAAATATTTATTTGCCATAACACTCTGTGTTTGACCAATAGAAATAATACCAATCAAGCCATCCAACATCAATAAAAAACAATAAACCATATATTTTATTCTACCATAAGGCAAACCTTTATGCAAGGTATAAGAAAAAGTTGGTTCATTTTTTGATTCTTCTTCATCTTTTATTTTCAATTCTTCAAGTGACCTTGCAACTTCCTTCGGATCCTCATTCAAATAATCCTCTGGTTTATAAATTACTTTACCTGTTCTAAAATCTATTTTCATTCAAAGCATCCCGAATTAACTTACGTTTTTGATCTACGTTAATCTCTAAAAATGGTTTATAATTATAACATAAAGTTTTTTGATCTCTCCATATAGGATCAATTAACTTATTATCTAATATGGTTGAGAATCCTAAAACAATATCTAAGACTGTAAAAGTTTCTAAAGAAATATCTTCACCCAACAACAACTTTAATATTGGAGGATGATTAATTCCTTCACACTCAAACAAGTCATTAAACTTCATATTATTTTCTTTCATATACTCGACAATTACTTTCATATCTCTAGTAAGATGAAGTGAAAAGCTATCCATCTTATTTTTATATTCATCAAAGTAATCATCCAAAAATTCTGTTGGATACATTTTACCTCTAGTAATTTGAGATAAGTAATAATATATCAAATCCATTTCATTAAGAAATTTTTTCCCCAATGATGTAAAGAAACCACGTTGCCAAGAGAAACCTGTTTGATTCTCATATTTTGCAAAGTACTTTTCCATAGACATTATAGTACCCCAAGGTGCATTTCCATAATACTTAAAGTAATCATACGAACCAGTAAAATGTAAATACATAGCTTGGTATGTTTTCCATGCCTTGAATGTTCTATTCTTTTCTGCTACTTTTTCTCTTGGAAATGTAATCATTCACTTGAACCATATGAAAATTCTTTCTTAGCTGCTTCTTCTAACTTACTCATTACATCCTCTGTAAAATACTTTTCTGGCTCATTAACAATAGTTTTCTCAAATGCTTTACCTACTGGTGTTTCAAATCTTGTTGACACTTTCTTAAAGATGTCATACTTCTCTGCAAGTGCAACCAAACCATAATACTTATCCAAACCAGTTTTATAATCAAGTTTAGTTTCTGTAATTGATTCTTCTTTAGTCAATCTACCTTTAACCAATTTCATCTTGACAATATTACCCAATACCTCAGTCCCATCTTTTACTTTCCTCTTTCCAAGAGTAACAATCACAGAAGCTGCATACTTGATGCCACCACCACCAGAGATTTCTTTAGATGGAAACATACTCCCCACTTTATCATAGGTGTGATTTGTAATAATTAATGGCATATTTGCCTTTGCAAGTTTCAATGCAAGAGTTCTAAATGCTGAACGAACAGCTGGAGCTCTGGTCATATCTCTTTTATCAGAACCACTTGTCGAATCTTCCATCTCTTTTCTGGTAGACAAATTACCAAGTGAATCTAAGAACATCATAACACGATAATCACTATTCATATTATCAATTATCTTTATTGCTTGTGTCTTAAATTCTTCTACTGTTGCAACTGGTAATACAATAAAACGATTAGGATCTATACCCCTCTCCTTTATCATATCAGATGTCAATGCACCCTCACTCTCAAAATACACAATCACATTTGTTTTATCTTCTTGCAAATAATTCTTTGCTATACTCAATGCAAAAAAAGTTTTACCAACTGCTTCTGAACCAGCTAAACAAGTTATCTTATTAGATGGTACACCACCATATAATGAACCAGACAATAGTGCATTTAATGAATATGAACCTGTATCTACATAAGTAGTACAATCACCAACAATACCAGAAGCTACTACACTAGCAAAATCATTTTCAGTTACCTTTATTAAATGTTTAACAATATCTTTTGTTGCCATAACAACTCCTTAAAAAAAAGATTCCAGACTACCACGTTTTTCAGTTTGCCAACCAATAACATCTAATATGTTTTTAATTGGTTGCAAAAATGATTTATCAAATTGTAAATCATAATCAATATATTTTTCCAATTCAAATTCTTTTGGTAAATGAGTCGAGACAGAAATTACATTCTCATGTATTGGATTTGGTTCTTTTAAATATGCAAACTTAATCTTCTCACTTTCACGAATAGATTGATATTTTTTTGTAAGCTTGTGTTTTCTTAATAGATGATTATATAATAAAACACCCCTTACATGAATTGGTGTACCTTTACTATATATACTTTTTGTGGATGAATACTTTTCAACTCCGTGAACGGATCTTGGAAATGCAATTTCGTCAAAAGATAAATTATTAAATTCTTCACGATAATCTGCAATACTTTTCATTACAGTATCTTCATCAGTATTAATAATAGTCTTAATCAATTCTTGTATATGATTACGACACCACTCAGGCGTAGAACTACGAACACTCTCTATACCCATGATCTTGAGCTTGGGTTCTTTATACTTTACCCCTTCTGAATCATAAACATTAAGTATGTATCTTTTCTTTGCTGTCCAAATACCTTTATCTGCAATAACTTCTCGACCCATCTGCATCTTTTGTGCATATGAATTTACATACGAATGAAGAACTTGATAACTATTATTGATAAAAGGTTCAATTTTATCTTTACTGATCTTATCCAAGAAGGTGATAATTTTTGAAGTCTCGTTAGTCTTTCTTGTCTCTTTAAAGATTTCAGAAACAAGTCTGTCAAACGTGACATATATGCTATCCGTGTCTGAGGCGACAACATAATCAATATCCTTTGAATTTAATAGTTTATTGATATATGTATTTATACCTTTATCAATCCAACGAATTGCAAGTTGTCCTGCTGTTGTTATACCTTCAGCCATCTCAAGTGAATAATAACGAAAATGTTTATTAGCTAATGCACCATAAGCACTATTTAATAAAATCTTTTTCGACATCTGAATATTATTACATCTGGATATATTATTAATGACTGTTTGTTTATTTGTGTAATTACCATCTTCCAACTTCTGTTGTTCTTTTAACATCTTTTTCTTGAACTCAACTCGTTCATTATACATATCTTCCATCAATCTTGGAAGAAATCCCTTAAACTCATTTGTAAAACATTGACCATTTGGTGTCATACATTGTTTTTTATCTTTTAAAAAACTAGTATCTAACTCTTGAGATAATAATTTATCAACTGTAATTTCATCTTGCATACCACATTTGGTTTCTGGACTAATATTATACTGTTGTATCAAATGGGGATACAAAGAATTAAGATCAAAACTCATTATCCACTTATGCAATCCAGCTTGTGGTTCTTTAACATATGCACCAATAATTTCTTGTCTATCTTCTACTTCTTCTTTTTTGTCTGGTCTTGGAATAATAATGTTTCTTTGTTTCAAAAAATTATATATGATAGAATCCCAGGTTCTTACTGGTGAGAAAACATCTTCAAAGTTGATCTTAGATTCATATGCCATAGTAATAACTAACTCTAACAACTTCATCTTTTCTTCTAGCTTCTCGACAATCTCAACATCACGAATATTATATTCAATAAATTTCTGGTAATTAGTTTTATATAAATCAAATCCCTGCACTTCATCAACTGCTACTTTTTTCATACCAAGTTCTACAGAACCAATATAATCCAAACGATATGATTCTCTAACTTTATATGTAAATTTCTTATACAGATCAATATAATCTAATGTTGAAATACCAAAAATTGTATAATAATGATTCTCTCTACCAGCTATATAGACACTACGATCATTTATCAAACCAACAGGAGATAATCTTGCTGGTTGTTTATCCAAAACTTTAATACGATTGACTAGATATGGAATATCAAAGAATTTACAATTCCAACCAGTAATAATATGTGGATAATTACTTTCCCACCATTGAAGAAACTGTTCAATCAAATCACTTTCATCATCACACTCACAATATAAAATATTCTTTGTCTTATCATGTGGAACATAACCACCTGTCCCCCAAACATGATAAACATTTTTTATACTATCGTGGACTGTAATAGCTGTAACATCAGATGCAGCTGATTGAATATTTGGAAAACCATCCTCTGCTGATACCTCAATATCTATTGTATATATTCTAATCTTGTTTAGATTCCATTGAAACTTCTTTGGATATTTGTCAGAAATATACTGGATAGCAAAATTATTATTTCCATAAACAGGAAATCCAACAACATCTTTATGTTCTTTTATAAAATTTTTGCAAGAACCGATATCGTCAAATTTGATATCAGCAACTGGTTTGCCTGTAAGTGTTCTGTAATTACATTTTTCTTTTGGAGCTTGAACATACATGGTAGGACAAAAATTCTCTGAATATGAATGTTCTTCATTTCCAGACAACTCTCTTACATATATTTTGTTGCGTAGTAAACCAATGTAGGTGTAAAACTTCATTATATAATTATATCAAAAAAGAGGGCAAAAAACAAGGAATAACTTAATGAACTAAGTTCGATTCCTCGGGGATTACAAGACCAGAACCAAACACTCTATTGTATTCATTTTGTAATTTAATGTCTGGTGTCAAAACAGTCATAATATGTTCTTCTTTCAAAGAAATCTCTTTTTCATCTGCAAGAGGAATCCAAGGTTGAAATCCAATTTTATCTTTTGAAACCGGAATCATTACAACAGGACTTGTAATTATATTTTTCTCCTGATCCCAATCTCCTATCAATTCTTCTGTTGTAGTCAATCTTACCACTTTAATATTCATAAAATCTCCAATTATTCAAATAAACTAGAATCAATTTCTGTAGCTCCCTTAGCTTCATGTTCACCAGCAGATTTGATTCCAACATTTCCAATACTATATTTTGCTTGCAAATCCCATTCATCCTTTTCACCAAAAGGAAGAATTTTTAATTGACGAATTGGAACAGTCGGCTGTGCTTTTTCAGGTTCAACCAACTTGACAAGTTCCCATTCATGCAAAAGATTTGCAACAGTATTTCTTCTTTCAACATCATTCTCAGAAATGTTTGTGGGTTTACCATCAAGCGCAAACAATTCTTTAAAATGTACTATGTAATATTTACCTTGCTTATGTAATATATGGCATGATTGAAATAACTTTTTTTCTTTTCTTGAAGCTATTCCAATTCGTGTGAGGGTTTCTTTGACTTTTAAAAAATCATCATCTTCCTTCAACTTCACTTCAACCATATCATCTATTGACCATTTCGCTACATCTTCCATTGTAACATCTCCTTTCATTCAATAATAAATCATTATATAATATTTATACTATGGAGATTTTCCACCTTTATTCAAACGCTGTTTTAAACAATTAATATCATCATCACTTAAAATATTGAGAGTTTCTAATGCTTTTTTATTACTATATTTGTAATATTCTTTAACAATAGCTAAATCATCTAACTTTTTTACTTTAATCCATGCTCTAAATGGTCTTTTTCTTTTATCAACTGCTTGATGTAAAAAATCATAATGAGCTTTCTTTTCAATCATTGGATTCTCATTCATCATATTTGCATAATGAATTAAATCAGGTTGATAAGATAAAGAACGATTTACAAAAAATGGTTTATAATCTTTTCGTTCTCTGATACAATCACCATCATAATCTTTTTTATTCATCAAATCATTAGCATACTGGAACGGATTCATTTAATTCTCCTCAGGAGGTGGTTGATCTAATCTCCAATCACATTTCATATTAGCTTTCAAAGTTTCATCATAAGGATTCCAATCAATATTCTTCATACGAGAAAGAGGATTTACTTTTTTCTTTCGTTTCTTTCTAGTTTCCATTTCATCAAAAGGTCTTGCTTCGGGTGGAAATGAATCTTCATCTCTTGCACCTTTCATATAATCTTCTAATTGTTGTCTACCCTTTTCTATTTCATCTCTCCACTTATTCATCCATTCTTGTTTAGTCTCAGGATCAATTTCTTCTCGTTCTTGCTCATCTAATAAATGGTTTAATCGAATTTCTTTTATTCTTGCTTTTTCATCTGGAGGTAGATTTCTCCATTGTCTATGCAGAACATTATTTAAATTATGAAAAATATGTTGATACAAATTTTCATTTTCTAATGCAGCTGCAAAAGCCAAAACAAGAGTAAACGTCTTATTTAAATCTTCTAAATCACCAAGATAATTATCATCACCATTGTCTTGTATTTCACGACTAACCAATTCAATATGTCCATCTGTACGGACAATCAAAGCACTATCCTCAGGACCTATTTTAAACTCAAGACTTGGTTTCTTTTTTGGTTCTTCTTCTTGTGACATTAGATCACCTCCTACTCATATTTATACATCTAGTGCATTAGCAGTTTCAGTTTCATGCTTACGTTTATTAAAAACCTGTTGTAAAATCTGATAATTATCCCCGTTTTTTGGATTAGAAAAGACAGTTTCTAATAATCTCAAATTATTATATACTTTAGGTGCAAAAGCTTCTTTATATACTTCCATCATATCTGCCCTTAATAAGCGATTAGTCATTTTATTATATATCATCTGTAAAAATAGATTATGAAAACCAACCATCATATTAAATTTAACAAAAGAAATCTTTTCTTCACCAGCTTTATTCTTTCTAAAGGTATTAAAAAACGAAAATCCGTCATCCAGATCCTCACATACTGGACACCAACATGGTAATTTAAAATCTTTACCAAGTTTGGAATAATCAATTGAATTAGACCAATTCATTTGTTCCATACCAGTTCCCATAGTATATTGTTCTCTAATAAAATATCCTCCAAAAACACAAGTACGATTCCAATAAGTAGAATCATATGTAAGTTGTATATCAATATCTTGTCTGTTCAACATCTTTTGTATGAATTGAATATACACCATAGCTTCGTTTGAACTTACACCAAAAATATGAAGATACTTACAGTCCTCTCTATCGAACTCACCATTATTTAATAATGTCAATATTGCCATTCCAATCAAAGCCAGGTTTCCTTTTGAACCACCGAATCCCCAACCCTCAAACTTATATTTGGAAATATGTTTATACCAATTTTCCATATCATCTTTATTCTCACCTTGCAAAACATTCAATACATAAGCATCAGATTTAGAACGATTCTCATGGTAGTACTTTGCAGAATTGACAGATGATTTTAAACTAAAATCATAATCATATAACTTAGAAAATGCTGGTCTATCTAATATTGGAAATATATTACCATTTGCCTCACTCCATTTTAATGCTACTTCATCAGTAAATTTATCTTTATTGACTGTACCCATTGCCAATTGATATCCTCCAGAGTCAACAAAGATTTTACATTCATCACCAATATCCAGTTTCTCTCTAAAATTTTGTTTGTTATATTGTGTACCAGCTGATATTAAAATATAAGGATTATAAAAATAAGCATCATACTTTCTATTATATATTCTTAAAGATTTCTGTTGTTTAAAGTCTGGTTGATACTTGTTTGCTATTTCTTTATCAGTCATAGAATAAAACATTGACATCAATCCATCACTATATGCTGGAATATATATTGCGTCTTTCATAGTTTTCCTTTATCACTCAAAGCTGCAATCCAATCGACATCTTCCATACCTCTATATCTCCCTTGTAAAATTACTGGTTTTAATTCTGGAAGCCATGGTGCTTCCCATGGTTTATTCTTGTAATAATTTTCTGGTATCTCGATTTTATTATTATGAAGTGAAACCCATTTACGAAAACATGGTTTACACCATCCACACAAAGACCAATATTGCCCTTCATAACAGCTATATGACTCTAATAAAATTTCTGGTTTGCCACCATCTGCTAAATAATCTTTAACTAATTGTGTCTTTGTAGTATTCTTATATGGTGAAAGCACTCTAAAACTTCTTTCTTCTGTCCAATGTTGCTCTTGCCACATATGGTTCAACAACTCAATCATTTTGGTATAAAAAATCTCATCTTTATCATAACTCCTATCTCCTTGAACACTTCCAAGAATCAGATACTCACCAAACAATGATGCAAATAATAATAAAAATGCATTACGATTTGGTACAATAGCATCATCTCTTTCAAACTGTTTTAAATTTAAAACATTATTCAACATAACCAACTTATTACCATCTATATAACCTTTATCTATAAGATCATTTAATTTTTGTGTTTCAACAGATTCATATTTACTGCCAGTTGGAATATATAAAAGTACGTCTGGTTTAAGTAAGTGATCGAAAATAATACTATCCATTCCACCAGAAAATAACAAAACCATTTTATTCTTTTGTTTTTCTTTATTGTCTGTTATCATATTTACCATTACTTCATTCCTTTCATAGTACTTAATAAAGAAAAGAACTCTGCTTTAATAGCTGGTTCATCACGAAAAATACCACGAACAACAGATGTAACCATATCACTTTCATGTTCTTTAACACCTCTTGCTGTCATACAAAAATGTTCTGCCTTAACAATAACAGCCACACCCTTTGCTTCAGTTTCTTTCTCAATCATATCTGCAATTTGTTCTGTCATTTCTTCTTGTATCTGTGGTCTTGATGCAACCCAATCAACCATACGATTAAATTTAGAAAGACCTATTACTTTCTCTCCTGGGAATATACCAACGTATGCTTTTCCTGTTATTGGTTGGAAGTGATGAGCGCAAGTTGAATTGATACTCATAGGACCTGACATATAAATCTGGTCATACTGTTTT
>CEVQ01358561.1_pt1 | contig 12140 bp, 7 predicted proteins | sample 356551 | NCBI WGS metagenome assembly CEVQ01 (sample SAMEA2623756, study PRJEB7988) | marine metagenome | biome: marine biome (ENVO:00000447); feature: mesopelagic zone (ENVO:00000213); material: "saline water (ENVO:00002010), including plankton (ENVO:xxxxxxxx)" | depth 250 m | reverse complement strand
TGGCTGAATTACGTGCATTGGTTCTAGGTGGGGGTAAAGGAACCAGAATGAAATCTTCGGTTCCAAAGTTGCTACATAAAATATGCGGCAAATCTATGATAGGCTGGGTGGTTGATTCGGTATCAAATGCAGGAGTAGAAAAAGTCCTGATTGTCACCTCTCCTCAACTTTCAGACTCAGATGAGATTCACCAAATGTCCGCCTCATTGATAGCGCAAGACATTCCATTAGGTACTGGTCATGCCCTATTGCAAGCCCAAAGTGAATTAGAATCTTTCAATGGGAACTGGCTCATTGTTAATGGTGACACTCCGGCAATAAGGCCGGAATCATTCTCTTCGTTGATTCAACAGCATGAATCTAGTGGTGCTTTTATTACTGTTATGACATCCCATGATCCGTTTAACGAAAATATGGGTTTGATATCTAGAGAACATGATACTGACGATATTACTGCCATATTGGAATATGGGGATAAAGATTACAATGTAAATGATAGTAGTGAATTCAATGTTGGGGCTTACTGTATCAAATCTGAATTGCTACCAGCAGTTATAGACAAAATACCAGAATCCTCCACAAATGAATTTTACATAACGAGGCTAGTTGAGATTGGCCATGCAGAAGGTTTATTGGTGGATTCGTTTACAATAGAAGATCCTGACGAGACTATAGGAGTTAATACATTACATGACCTTTCCAGGGCAAGGCTTGTATTGCAGAACAGAATAAACACCTACTGGCTACTCAATGGAGTTGATATAGTAGAACCATGTTACATAGAAATCGATGTGCGTATAGACAAAGATAGTGTGATATATCAAAACACCTCTCTTCAAGGAGACACACATATTGGAAAAGGAAATACAATAGGACCTAACTCGCGATTGCTCGATGCATCGATTGGTACAGACTGCAAGATATTTGAATCTATAGTAGAGAATTCGACTATTGAGAGTGGTGTCAATATAGGTCCATTTAGTCATGTGAGACACGGTTCACATATTGAATCCGGCGTAAAGATTGGAAATTTTGCAGAGATAAAGAACTCCAAAATTGGTAAAGAAGCATTAGTGGGCCATTTCAGCTATTTGGGAGACTGTTTTATAGGAAAAAAAGTTAATATCGGTGCTGGTACTATAACATGCAATTTTGATGGAAAAGAAAAACATCAAACTATCATTGAAGAAGGGGCATTTATAGGGAGTGATACTAAACTGATTGCTCCTGTAAAAGTGGGGTCGAATGCTATTACCGGTGCTGGATCAGTTGTGACAAAAGATGTTAAAGCTGGGACTACTGTAGTTGGTATGCCTGCGAGGCTAATTAACAGAAAAATATCTTTATCAGCTGATTACAACAAGGAGGAAACAGATAGTGGATACTGACGGTTCGTTATATAGTTCAGTCTTTCTGCTAGTTACAATTCTATATCTCCTTTTTCATATCATTATTGGGCGTTTGTACAGAGTGGTCACAACCGACAGGAACAAAATAGTTAACACAATATTCCAAGACGGTAGGTATGTTACTGAGTTATTTTTCGTCTCTATAATCGTGGCCAGTTTTGTCTCTGTTCTTTATAGTTCTGAAACCACGGTTATAGGTATATCATTGGGAGTTATATTACTACTTACTAGTCTAATAATATCTAGATCCTTTTCAAATTATATTGGTTTTAAGTTGCCTGATTCAGTTCAATACATAGTCCCTATTTTCTATCCATTGTTCTTAATAATTCTTCCCTTAAACAAATTGAATGCTTTATTTGGGGATCCGTCAGGCTTAAAAGATCAATCTCGTTCAGTATATGAATATTCTGAAGATCTGGCTGAACAGATAAATATGGCTAATGGCGACGAACAAGAAGAGGAATCGGGATTGGAACCTCATGAGCGTATGATGATAACTTCCATACTAAAATTAGATCAAACAACGGCTAGAGAAATAATGATTCCGAGAATGGACATAGTTGGGGCGCCGTCAAGTCATTCGTTGTCTCAAATTGCAGAATTGATGGCAGATAGCGGCCACAGTAGAATTCCAGTTTATGGGGATACTTTGGACAGCGTGATAGGCGTTTTGCACTCTAGGGACATGCTGGGAACATTAGACGAAACGGAAAAGGATCAAGATATCGCTCTGGTGGTACGAACTCCTTTGTTTATACCAGAAGCTAAACGATTAGATGATCTCTTAAGAGACTTTCAGGATAAAAGAATACAAATAGCCATTGTCGTGGATGAATATGGTGGTACAGCTGGCCTAGTAACAATAGAAGATTTATTAGAAGAAATAGTCGGAGAGATAGAAGATGAATTTGATTCGGGAGAATCCATAACTGAAATGATAAGCGATGATGAAGCTATTATGGATGCAAAAATTCCTTTAGACGACGTCAATGAAGTATTCGGATTAAACCTTCAAGGGGATGGATTTGATACGCTTGGTGGTCTAATTTACCATGAACTTGGGAAGGTTCCGGTTCCTGGAGACGAACTTGAACGGGATGGTATACGTTTGCAAATCCTAACAACCCTTGGTAGAAGGATAAAAAGGGTCACAGTTAAAAAAGTGAAATAACAATTGTCAATTATGCTTGTATTTGGTCAAGTAATAATGTTTTTAAGATACTTGTCTATTGATTTAACGTTATACCCTGTGGTTCCACTTAATAGGCTTTCTACTGCTGCTCTAGCTGTGTCTATCGATGTAAAGCATGGAATCCTTTTCTCGGCAGCTGATCTTCGTATTTCGAATCCGTCCTGCAAGTGAGACCTCTCACCGGTTATGGTATTTATAACCGCTTTAACAATGCCATCGTTTATGATGTCCACAGCATTCGGATGCCCCTCACCCAATTTTTTAGTGATCATTGTAACTGGCATTCCTAAGCCTTCGATCATAGCTGCAGTTCCCTCTGTGGCGTATAGTTTACATTCGGAGTCATTTAAAGATTTGATTAGCTGTAAAGCATATGCTTTGTCCTGGTCAGCTATACTCAGTAGTATGGAGTCGCCAGGGTTGAATACTAAACCACTTGCTATCAAGGCTTTTGCTAATGCACCTCTAAAGTTGTGATCGATACCCATAACTTCACCAGTAGACTTCATTTCCGGGCCTAAATACGTGTCTACCCCTGCAAGTTTAGACATAGAAAACACTGGGGCTTTTACTGCTACTAAATCCTGTCGTTTTGATAGCCCTGCTGAATAACCTTGGGAAGTCAATGAATTTCCTAACATTATCTTAGTAGCTATGTTAACCATTGGCACGCCAGTTACCTTGGATAAAAATGGTACAGTTCTACTGGACCTAGGATTCACTTCTAAAACGTATATCGAAGAATTAGTGATTTCTGTTTTAGATTCCTCTGGGCTACGATATGGGTCTCCTCCAACTATTACATATTGTATATTCATAAGTCCTTTTACATTAAGAGCAAGGCCTATTTTCGTGGTATATTCAACAAGGGTATCAACTTCTTGTTCAGTGAGGGTAACTCCGGGATATATGCCCATAGAATCTCCACTATGAACACCAGCCCTTTCTATGTGTTCCATTATTCCTGGTATCAATACATTTTCCCCATCACAAATAGCATCTAATTCCACTTCCCTTCCTACCAGATATTTATCAATCAAAATAGGATGGTTGGTTCCTAGCTGAGAGGCAGCACTGACGTAGCGTATCAACTCAGTTTGGTTTTGAACTATTTCCATAGCTCTTCCACCCAAGACATAGCTAGGTCTAACAAGAACTGGATAACCAATGTTTTCCGCTACCGTCAAAGCTTCTTCTAACGAATTAACGCCATGCCCAGGTGGTCTTGGTATATCAAGTCGAGTTAGAAAGTCTTCAAAACGAGCACGATCCGAGGCAATATCTATAGTATCGGCAGTGGATCCAAGTATTGGCATCCCTGATTCATCTAATTCTTGCGATAAGTTTATGGCGGTTTGACCCCCAAATTGAACCATTGAGGCCGGAATATCAGGACCGTCATCATAATTTAGTGTTTCATTGTCTATGATGTTCTTGAGACTCTCTTCATCAAGCGGTTCAAAATAGAGGCGGTCACTTGTATCAAAATCGGTGGATACGGTTTCTGGGTTCGAGTTAGCCATTATACTCTTGATTCCTGCTTCTTGCAGTGCCCATGCAGCATGTACAGAACAATAATCAAATTCTATTCCCTGACCGATTCTTATTGGTCCACTGCCAATAACAACTGACTTATTATGGTCAAGGGATTCAGTCTCGTTCTCAATTTCGTATGTGCTGTAAAAATAGGGCGTAACAGCTTCAAATTCAGCTGCGCAAGTATCGACCATTTTATATGATGGTATTATTCCCCATTGTTTTCTTTTACTACGTACATCATCAGCGTCAATTGCCTTGATATGTCCTATTTGTTCGTCGGAGAAACCCATTTTCTTGGCAGCCCTCAGTATATCTGCAGTTAAACTAGATTGACTGAGCCTGTTCTCCATGTCCACGATATTTTTAAATCTGTGTATAAACCAAGGGTCTATGCCTGTGTGTTTAGATATATCTTCTACCTCTATATTTCGCCTCAATGAGGCCATAAGTGCCCATAACCTTAAGTCTGTCGGAAAAAGAGGTAAGCTATCCAATACTTCTTTAGGTTCAGTTGTCCAATCTGGGTCTTCCCACATCATATTATATCCGCCTATTTCAAGGGATCTCACAGCCTTTTGAAATGCAGACTCGAAAGACCTTTCTATTGCCATTACTTCACCAGTAGCTTTCATTTGTGTGCCAATGTTACGGTCCCCAGTGGCAAATTTATCGAAAGGCCACCTTGGTATTTTGACCACACAATAATCTAAGGCGGGTTCGAAAGCTGCAGTAGTATTGCCTGTAACAGAATTGTGTATTTTGTCCAAGGTTTTCCCAACAGCTATTTTTGCGGCGACTCTTGCTATGGGGTATCCTGTAGCTTTACTGGCCAATGCCGAGCTTCTACTTACCCTTGGGTTTACTTCTATTACGTAGTATGGGCTGGAATGTTTATAACCAGTGGGAAGAGTTTCCTCTATCAATTTATTAGGTGATAGAGCATATTGAACATTGCACCCACCCTCAATTCCTAATGCTCTGATAATTTTCAGACTAGCAGATCTAAGCATTTGATATTCTTTATCTGTTAAAGTTTGACTAGGTGCTACCACTATACTGTCACCAGTGTGAACACCCATTGGGTCCATGTTTTCCATATTACATATGGTTATACAGTTATCTGACCCGTCTCTAATGACTTCGTATTCTATTTCCTTCCACCCGACAAGAGATCTTTCTAGTAGAACTTGGGTGATTGGACTTGCACTCAGGCCTCCTTTTGCAAGCTCTATTAATTGATTCCAAGTGTTCGCTATGCCTCCTCCGGTGCCTCCTAGAGTATATGCTGGGCGTATTACGATAGGTAATCCTATATCTTTAGCAATGTCTTCTACTTGCTCCATGGTTTCTGCTACTCTACTTGTAGGTACTGGTTCACCTATTTCTAATAACAAATCCCTGAATAGATCTCTGTCTTCTGCCTTTCTTATTGTTTCCAGAGGTGTGCCGAGCAGTCTGACATTATATTTGTCCAGAACCCCTGCATCGTTTAAATCAACTGCCAGATTCAGACCTGTTTGACCACCCAATGTAGGAAGGACGCCGTCAGGTCTTTCTATTTCGATTATCCTAGTCAGCACGTCTACTGTCAGGGGTTCTATATATATTATGTCTGCTATTCCAGTATCAGTCATGATGGTCGCCGGATTTGAATTAACAAGTACCGTAGTTACGCCCTCTTCTTTAAGTGCTTTACAGGCTTGTGTTCCGGCGTAATCAAACTCTGCTGCCTGTCCTATGATTATTGGGCCAGAACCTATGACTAATACCTTAGATAATTTATTCATTGATGATCCTTCAGAGATTTAAAATAGTTTAACCTACTTGTTATTCCAGTAATTTTCTACTTTGCTTAAAAATTTATCAAACAAATAAATATTATCCAGTGGTCCAGGAGAAGCCTCTGAATGGTACTGGATGCTCATTATTGGGAGATCTTTGTGTTCAAGCCCTTCTATGGTTCCGTCGTTTAAATTTGTGTGGCTTACTACTAGGTCAGTGGGCAGGTTCTTAAAATCTACAGCGTAGCCATGATTTTGAGAAGTAATGTATACTCTGCTACTATGCTCGTCCTTTACTGGATGGTTCCCTCCCCTGTGTCCGAATTTCAGTTTGAAGGTTTCTGCACCAAAAGCTCGGGCAATTATTTGGTGTCCCAGACAAATTCCCATCATCGGAATTTCGCCTAATAATTGTTTTGCAATATCGATTTGGGTGTTCAGTAACGCTGGATCTCCAGGTCCAGGAGAAAGAAGGATACCTTGTGGTCTCATTTCAGATATTTCTTCATATGTTGTATTCGAAGGTAGAGCCATAACTCTAAACCCTTTAGATCTTAGGATTCTCAAAATATTGTATTTTAGGCCATAGTCACTAACCAGTATTAAAGGTGCATTATCGTTTTCACCCCAGGAATATTTTTCGGTTGTAGATACTTCTTCAACGAAATTTTTAGTGTCATATTCCGGATGATTCTTGATAGATGACAAAGCTTCTTCGGGAGAAATATCAATTGCAATCATTCCCATCATAACCCCAGACGATCTTATTTTTCTCACCAAAGATCTGGTATCAATACCTGAAATGCCTGGTATTCCATTGCTGATTAAATAGTCCGACAGGTTCATGATTGATGTCGAGTGGCTGGGATCTAGACAATGTTCTCTAACTACGAAACCAGACACTTTTATGCTATTTGATTCCATGTCATCTTCGTTAATGCCGTAATTGCCAATTATTGGATATGTTGGCATAACAATTTGTCCTGAATAAGATGGATCGGTTAACATTTCTTGATACCCGGTCATGCTAGTGTTAAACACCAGTTCACCTATTGCTGTATCATTCGATCCAAAAGATTCACCTTCATAAAATGAGCCATCCTGCAAAACTAGGTATGCTGGTTTAATCAATCTGGTCCACCTCATTCCCGAAAACCACGTTTCCTTTTACTAAAGTCATTATTACTTTACCTTTCATCATCTGACCTTCAATCGGAGTATTTTTTCCTTTAGAGACGAAATTATCTGAATTCACAATCCAGTCATAATTGGGATCGAATATTGTAATATCTGCTACAGAACCAGGAGAGAGTGTTGGTCTCATGATGTTCGTGTTTTTTATAACCTCATATGGTCCAAGAGTTAACCTGTTTACAAGCGTGTTTATATCTATAAAATTGTTGTGTACCAGTTGCATTAGGGAACCCAAAGCGGTTTCTAAACCAGAAATGCCAAATGCAGAGTCATTGAAATCACCATTCTTGTCTTTGTTGGAGTGAGGTGCATGATCTGTTGCAATGCAATCTATAACACCATCTGCAAGACCTTGTACTATTGCCTGGACATCAATTTGGCTTCTCAGAGGCGGATTCACCTTAGCCATGTTGTTTATTCCAATTTTGGGACCGGTGTAAATTTTTGTAGAATCTTCAGTTATAGTTAAGTGGTGTGGAGTCGCCTCTGCAGACACCATGACACCTTTTTCTTTTGCCATTCGTATCAAATCTACACTGCCTGTAGTACTTATATGAGCCAAGTGCAGGAATCCACCTAATGATTCGACCATATCCAGATCTCTTTTCACCATTTTTTCTTCTGCTAAAGATGGCCATCCTCTTAAACCGAGAAAATCTGATAGGTGTCCTTTGTTCATTACTCCCCCGTTTGACAGTAATGAATCCTCACAATGATTTATCACGGGTAATCCAATATCTGACGAGTTCATTAATGCCTGTCGCATTAAGTCATTGTCTTGAACAGGGTTGCCATCGTCACTAAACCCAATTGCCCCGGATGAGGCAAGACCATGCATGTCTGTCAAAACTGACCCTGCTCTCCCTATAGAAACACAAGCTATAGGCATCACGTTCACCACTCCGTCTTTATCATACCGGGTTAAAGATTCCTCAACTATATTTGGGTTGTCTATCGGTGGTATGGTGTTAGGCATAGCACATATGGTAGTGAATCCTCCTGCAGCAGCAGCTAAAGTGCCAGTGGCTATTGTCTCTTTACTTTCTTCCCCTGGTTCCCTTAGATGGCAGTGCAGGTCAATGAAACCCGGACTTATTATCATGTTGGATACATCTACTATTTTTGTATCATCGGGATAAACATTAATAACACCAATATTGGTGATACGGCTATCAGTAATCAGCACGTCACCAGTAAAATCCCAATTCATGTATGTATCTATAATTCTTCCGTTCTTTAGTAATAATGTCATTTTATTCAGTTATAGTTTCTATCCAGTCGCGACTATTTCTCCCTGTTTTCCATTGTAGTTTGTTCCATCTATCAGATGCTTTTTTAAATCCAGCTAGTTCTGCTTCTTGATCTGATCTGAAAAATCTTACGTTTTCTAGTAAAACTGTAGGCAGGAATCTGTCAAGCAATTCCGTAGAGTAGAAAAACTTTGATTCAATATTGCCAACCAGATCGCAGATAGTTTCAAAATCACAGTAAAGACAACGTAATTTATATTGTTTGTCTTTTACAATTTCATAAGATGGTTTACTAAACTGAGTTTCTTTGTTACTTATGCAAGTTTCATTTGAGCATACAAAGTCACTTCTTGCGTACTTAACGCCACTAAATTGTGATGAGTTAAAAATTTTTACTTTCTTATCCTCAGCCTCTCCAGATCCAAGCAGATGCAGCATAAGGGCCATTCTGATAGGTATTCCGACCGCAGCCTGTCTGAAATATAGGCTTCTTGGGTCTTGATCAACTTCTGGGCTTACCTCATCCACTCTGGGTAATGGGTGCAATATCGAAACATCTTTAAAACTAGTACTGCTAAGAGCCTTTTCATCTAGAAATGGATAGTTTCCCCTACCTATCTCAATGCTTCCTCTTTCAGTTTGTCTTCTGGTTACATACAAAGATAGAGATTCACCTTCAGGTATACTAAAATCTACGGTATTGCCTTCCAGAGAAGACATGGCGAGTTGATGTGGTTCTTTCGGGGTGACATAGATTGCATTTATAGAACTACCAGTTTCTGTGGGTGCCTCACTATTGAATAAAGCCTTGAGTATTCCCAATCCTTCTTTCTGTATATGGGCCTTGTAATCTCTTTCAAGCCTGCGAAGAACATAATCTGGTATGTCATTTCCATCACCTGGAACAAAAATGATATTGGATCCGAATCGTGCGAGCGCAAATGCCAGGGAATGGACGGTCCTACCGTTTGATAAGTCTCCGCAAATAGCCACGTTTAATCCTTCTAGGCTGCCATGGCGTTCTCTCAGCGTATAGAGGTCACAAAGTGTTTGCGTCGGGTGTTCGTGCTTCCCATCTCCAGCGTTAATTACCGGAACCTGAGAATATTCAGCTGCGAGTTTGACGGCTCCTTCCCAAGGATGTCGAATAATCATAATGTCGCTATACGAACTAACTACTCTAACTGTGTCTGCTAATGACTCTCCTTTCGAAGTTGAAGAGGCGTTTACGTCCCATGCTGATATAACCCCACCTCCGAGTTTTTGCATTGATGATTCAAAGGAAAGTCGGGTTCGTGTACTAGGTTCATAGAAGAGGGTTGAGGCTATTTTGCCAGATGCCTGTCCAAAAAACTTTTTCGGATCAGCATTTATATCATCGGCGGTTTCGAATATAGATAAAACATCATCGATAGATAGATCGTCGAAAGATATTATATTTCTGCCAAATAAATTTGTCATTTTCTACTAATTAATGATTCTAAATCCTGAACTTTGGTTCTGGTTTTATTCGATCCAATGTCACTTTCTTTTAATACCACGCTGTCGTCGCCGTCAATTTCAGATAAGAGGACATCCACTCTTTCTTTCAAAGACGTAGGTATGTTTTTACCTACGTAATCGGCTCTCAAAGGGAGTTGTCTGTGTCCTCTGTCTACTAATACTGCAAGTTGTATTGATTTTGGCCTACCTATGTCTATGAGAGCTTCCATTGCTGCTCTTATACTGCGTCCAGTAAATAGAACATCGTCAACCAATACGATATTCTTATCCGTAATGTCGAATGGTATAAGGGTTTGCGATTCCCCGATCGATTGAGTGTCTTTGAGGTCATCTCTGTAAAACCTAAAGTCCAAAGCTCCTACTGGCACGTTTTTCCCTTCGAATCCTTGGATAATTGTCTGCACTCTTTTGGCTATAGGGACTCCCCTAGTATGAACGCCTACCAGCATAATGTCATCAACGCCCTGATTCTTTTCTAGAATTTCATGAGAAATTCGTATCAACGCTCTCCTCATCTGTTCTTTAGACATCAGTATTTTTGAGTACAAAAAAAACCTCCTGCCTTAAGCAAGAGGTGATCGGCGTCTTATATTGACACTTTAAGTTAATCCCCTTGCCAGCCTCACTGGACTGATTTAAAGGCGGTCTCTTTCATCAAGAGTTACTACATAAGTGTAGCATCAAACGCCGTCCACTGCAAATGTATTTTGGATCTGAAATGCTACAAGGGTTATGCTATTATGAATTTGAACTGCAGCGCGGAGGATTTATTGTGACAACTACAGGCGATGAATGGTTAGCTTTGAATCAAGAAACAGTTATAGAACCTGATCTTCCAATTTGCGATCCCCATCACCATTTCTGGGATTTTCGGACTGAGAGATACCCTTACGAAAGATACTTGCTACACGAACTTTCTGTCGACGTTGGTGGGGGACACAATGTATTATCAACTGTTTTTGTAGAAGCAAGATCAATGTATAGAGCGGATGGCCCTGAAGAATTAAAACCCGTGGGGGAAATTGAATTCGTGCAAGGTCTTGCAGCGGCAAGTGCCAGTGGTCTTTATGGAAGAACAAAAGTGGCTGCAGCAATAGTTGGTCATGCCAACTTGAATCTTGGAGACAGAGTGGAGCCAGTTCTAGACAACTTACTACAAGCTAGCCCCAACAGGTTTAGAGGTATAAGGCATTCGGTTACGTGGGATGACAATCCTGAAATTGAGAACACAGCGCTCCATAAGATACAAGGTCAACTTTCCAATGAAACTTTTCGTGCTGGCGCTAAAGTGTTATCTGATAAAGGATTGAGTTTCGAGGCGTGGCTTTTTGCCCCGCAACTCTTGGAATTAGCGGAATTTGCTAAAGCTGTTCCAGACCTCACTATCATATTAAATCATATAGGTGGATTGGTCCGCATTGGTCCTTATGCCAATAATAGCAATGAAGTGCACGAGAATTGGCGTGATGGTATAGCCGCGGTAGCGGAGTGTTCCAATGTTCATGTCAAACTGGGTGGTATAGGAATGCGTATAATGGGTTTTGACTGGGAGAAAAGATCGATTCCAGTTGGATCCGATGAAATGTCTGAATCTATAGCCCCTTTTATGCACTACTGCATTGAAAAATTCGGACCTGATAGAGCAATGTTCGAAAGTAATTTCCCGGTTGATAAGATGTCTTTCTCGTACAACGTGATGTACAACGCGTTTAAAAAATTGTCCAAGGAATATTCACAGGCTGAAAGGGCTGCTATGTTTCATGATAATGCTACTTCTGTATACCGGATTTAGATTCATAATGCCTGTAGTAACGCGCACCACAATCTTTGATACACGTGTATTTATAGAGAGAACACTTTAGTAAAAAAATCCGTTGCTTTCTCCGCTAATATGTCTTCGAATCCTGTCCATGTATGATCTGCACCCTCAACAATTTCCAACTGACCCATGTTAATCTTCATTATTTCATTATTGAGGTCTACAGAGGAAACAAATTTGTCTCGGTCACCCACCATAAATAAAGTTTGGGGCTTAAATTTTGATAAAGATGATCGTTTAAGGACATTGACCGAAGGGCAACCCATGAAAACTCCTTTCAGGTCATTGAATATCCTTATGTTATTTAGAATTACATTGGAACCCATAGATATACCAGCTAATCCCACTTTGTTTTTTCCAATACCAGGCCAATCTTTTAGTGTTTTCACTGCGGATATAATGTCCTTTTCCATAGCTTCCATGAAATTTATATCGCCACTTTGTAAAGCT
>CEVQ01037007.1_pt1 | contig 12147 bp, 4 predicted proteins | sample 356551 | NCBI WGS metagenome assembly CEVQ01 (sample SAMEA2623756, study PRJEB7988) | marine metagenome | biome: marine biome (ENVO:00000447); feature: mesopelagic zone (ENVO:00000213); material: "saline water (ENVO:00002010), including plankton (ENVO:xxxxxxxx)" | depth 250 m | reverse complement strand
GAGGGGTCGAGTGGGTCAGAACCATCGGCGGAAACGCCAACGGAACCAGCCATCAAAACAAGGAGCAGCGCAATCATCATGCTCGCATTCTTTGTTTTCTGCATTTTCTTTTCACTTCCAAAAATCAGTTCAGAGAACCCGCTGTTCTCTCTTTCCAGCGAATGCTCGCGCTCGTCCTTGCGCGAAGCCGATTCGTCCGGGAGTGATGGATGCTATTTGGGAGCCCACTAGGTACGCCTTCCACGACCGTTCTAAACGCTGCACTGCGCTCCATTCACGGTTATTGTGGAACTGCTGTATTACTTCGTTTGCTCCTCCTCTTTTACGCATCCAATCTCACGGGCTTTCATAGGGAACCCACCGTTCCCTCTGAATTCTCAGCCCCTGCGGGGCTATTTCAAGAGTTCCCGAGGCTGATTGGGTAGGAAACTGGATAATTTACCCTCAAGGAGTTAGTCCGGCGAGTTCTGCCGCGAATTTCGTCGATGTCATGAAGTGAAGCACTGGAGTTGCCAGTGTTCCGAGAACTAGAGTGCCTAGCAGTATGTTTGACCACAATTCGATTCCTGATCCATAGGTGAAGAAGAGTAACCATCCTGCTCCAAGAAAAGCCCACGGCCTGTAGCGTCGAGCGAATAGTGCCGAGCGAGCTCGAACTAGTTCGTCTGAGTAGAGTGCTGTCTCCTCTCCCTCAGCCAGCATATCATTCTCGGTAGCGCAGCGAACGCAAACTTGGTAGCGTGGGCCATTACCACTTACGAACTGAGAGTTCGGGTAGTTTTGGGTGCACATTCGACAGACTGGCATAGACGTCAACCCAGCCAGCGAATACCGCTCCTTCAACGCTACGGTTGTCTAACCTGTTTCTTGGCCTCGGGCTTGCTAACTTCGGTTGAGATATTGAGGAATGATTTTAGCAGAGCAAGCCCATCCGGGCTACCCACTGATTCGGGATGAAATTGAACTCCCTCAATCGGAAGATGAGGGTGACTGATTCCCATAATGAGAGAGCCAGACTCATCCCATGAATTTGCTCTGATATAGTCATTTGTTGATTCCAGAACCAGACTATTGTAGCGCATCATTACAACATTTTCAGGGGCGCTTTGGAATAGGCCTGAGCCGTCATGTGTGATTCTTGAAGGAACTCCATGAACGGCCCCCATAGGAGATTCAATCAGATCCCATCCTGCTGCAAGACCAATCGCTTGGTGGCCTAAGCACCAACCTAGAAGTGGAATTGGTGAGTCCGAAATACTCAGTCGATTTTGTAATGCTCTGTAGGCAATTTCCATACTTAGTGGAGACACCTCTGGCCGAGATGGTCCCGGCCCTAGTACGATGTGAGTTGGACGATGGGTGGTGAGCCAAGTGTCGACTTGGGCACTCACATCGAGGTCTTGAGCAGGCCGCCCTTCAACAATAGTGACCCTTGCTCCAAGTAGTTGTAGTGATTCGGCGATATTATTGGTAAAGGAATCGAGATTGTCTACCAATAGGACATGGGCATCCGTTTGCGACTCGAATTTCTTTAGCATCCCTGGGGTGATTCTGCCCAATGCACCTTCGACTTTCGGGAGAGGGAGGATTCCTACTTTTCTCTCCGGCAGTTCTTCACTGCTAAATCCAGTACGGAATCCCCATGTTGCTTCGGTAACTGCAGCTGCCTTCCAGCGAGCTTCCTCGACCTCGGCGGCGGGATTAGAATCGATTACAACACCGCCGCCGGCCTGAACCGTAGCATACCATGAATCTGGACCACTGTGAGCCTCCATAGTGCGAATTAGTATGTTCCAATCGGCCTGTCCCGCGCCTTGATTAAGGTGGCCGATAGAACCTGTCCAAGCACTACGCGGAGTCTCCTCAAGTTGGTCGATAGCAGCCATTGTTACAACCTTTGGACAACCTGTAATTGAGCCGCCTGGGAAAAGGGCAGAAAGAGACTTTCCAGCACTCGACTTCGAACTAAGTTTTCCTTCTACTCCAGATACCAAATGCTGAACATTTGCCAGCGCTTCAATGCGACATTCTGACCAATGTACGGATCCGGATTCACAAACCGATGAAAGGTCATGGCGCTCCAAATCTACCAGCATCAAATGCTCCGCCATTTCTTTTTCTGACGAGGCTAATTCAAGGCGTAATGCAGAATCTTCCTCCTCGCTTGAACCCCTTGCTCGAGTTCCCTTAATCGGTCGTGTTGAGACGACTCCGAAATTTAGTCTCATCAATCGTTCTGGAGAGGCGGACGCGACCGCCCAGCCGTGGTCGGCTAAGTGCAGCCAAGAGGCGAATGGAGCGGGGTTAGAACGAGTCATTCGCAGGAATGTGTCCCACGGATGACCTTGCATTTCTCCTTGCCATCTGCGACCGTAGTTAACTTGGTAGAGGTGGCCGCCACGAATCGCCTCACGTATTCGCTCTACCTTTCTAGCATGGTCGGAATCGCTCTCGCTGTCCGGAACTCGCGATTCGAGTTTTGATGGAATTTGCAATTCTGCAAGTTCCGGTAATTCTTGATTCAACCAATCATGACCTTCGAGAGCTAGAAGTCGCAATTGTTCCCTCTCGCGCTCGTGTATCCACCATGCATCGCATCGCCACAATACACCAAGCAGGATGCCGGGTTGTGGTGTATTACTCAATCGAATTACATTTGACCAGCGACCGAGATCATATCCAAGCAAGCCAGCGAATCCACCCGGAGTAATCGGATAGTTTTCGCTGACCTGTGCTGCGATTTCCTGTTCAGCCACAATGGACAGTGCTTGCTCCAATGTGGATGGATTGTACTCTTCCTCAGTCTGCCAGCGCCCATCCACTAAGCGTTGGCGAACCAAATTCAGAGGAGGAGGAGAACCTAGGCAGACTTCACCCTGCAGTGGAGAGCCTTCGGGTCTGTCTTCACCATGTGGCTCAAAGAATAGAAAGCGAATGCTGTCCAAGGCGGGTAGCATCGAGTTTTGTGATAAGTCGGTGATCGGCCCGCCCGAGTGAAGGAGCAATTCATCGCGGTCGCGATTTCCTGCCTTTACCATCGCAATTAGTGGAGATTCATGCGAGGTGTTCTCAACGCGTTCAACAACCTGCATCTCAACCCTCCAAATCTTCCAAACTCATCCACGCGGTTTGCAATCTCTTCATCCAAGCAGCGCGTGCCACCTGATACAATCTACCATGCGGTTGACCGATTACTCGTCCATCAATTTCACCTAATGCCTGAACTCCAAGACCGCTTCCTAATACAATCATTTCAGAGGCTCGAAGTAACATCGAGAGAGTCAATCTCGCCTCGCGAATTGGTATTCCAGCGCTCTCAATCCCCTCTCTGATTTGTTCCAGTGTTATCGAATCTAGAGCACCTTCTGACGGCTTGGGATAGTAGGCTACGCCATCGCTATCTAACAAGACTGGCATACAGCGGTCGCCGTCTACAAGACTGTCCTCATCGAATAGAAGGGAGATATCTGCTCCGTGTTCTTTGGCAATCTCACGGGCATCGATATATGGCTGCCAATCACCATGTTTAGTACCTCGAACTTCTCCATCCCAAAGAGGTGCTGCAAGACTTATCGCAGTCATTAGACTCGGCCATTTCCCATTTACGCGAGGGATTAATTCCACCTCTCCACTCGGTTTGATTCCGATTTTTACTAGGTATGGGGCTTGGTTTTCTACAACCACCGGCTCACCAGGAATCTCTGCCATGTTGAGAGCTTCGAAGACGATTTCTGGAAGGTTATCTGGAAGATTGAATTCTAGTCTCTCAGCGTGTCTGTGAAAGCGAGCAAAATGCAAATCCGCTGCTAACAAGCGCGTTCCTCCATCCCAAGCGACTGTGGTGAATATCTCGGAACGCGGATCACCGGTCATGGACCTCGATAGATGAAGAGGGCTTCAATCCGATGTTGATGCAATCAGAGCATCTCGTCGAGGAAGGAGGTGTCAATATCCTCGTCTTCGGAATCATCATCAGGCTTTTCATCCAAGTTTAGGTCATCGGCCATATCATCTAGATCGCCGAGATCCAATTCTTCTTCCTCGGCACCGAGTAATTCGTCGATGACCTCGCTTTCAGCAGATGGTGTTGGGCCGAGGTCTTCTTCTACAGGTACTCCAGCACTCGCCGCTGTCTCTGTATAATCGCTCTCGCTTGAATCAGGAGCATCTCCGTCTTTGCGCCGAGCATTGGCTACCAAGCCACCATCAATCTCCAAATCATCAACGCCGAATTCTTCGTCGTCGCTGAGACCTGCCGCCTCGCGCTCTAGTTGTTCTTCCAATTCGACCTCGAGCGCGCCCATCTCCCAAGGTTCTGGAGCCGCTTCTCCTCTTGGTCTGATGAACATCAGTGCGCCGATTAGCAGCATTACTACCGATAGCGCGAGGATTACCATGTTCATCTCCCCTGCAAGTATTCTCTCAACCCAAGACTCTCCTGCTGAATCATCTCCTGGTTGGGTTGTACCAAAGGAAGATTCCTCCCAGGGTGAAACCTCAATCGGGTCGGCGTGATATGTGTGGACTTGGCCGTTCCAAGTTACAATCTCAATCCAATATTTCTCTTCACGGTCAATCATCTCGCCGTTGAATTCGTTGAGAATCAAAATAGTGTCTCTCATTCCAGACTTGACCAAAGTTGCGTTACGTGTATCATCGAATGTGTCAAGGCTGACAAAGGCGTAGTAGCTTGCATACTTCGGGTCTTCGACATTATCCCAATTTACCTCAATCAGTGAACCCGCAGCATTCCAACTAGCCCGTAGCCCACTAACATCTGGGCACTCTGGACATGGATCTGCGGAGAGTTCGTCGGACAACTCGACCCATGTGCTAGCGAGGTTGTCCATCCAAGCATTGCCAGATGAATCAACGGCGACTACCGCCACGTAAATTCGGCGGTTTGGCACCAGTGGTGTCGCCTCGTCATCTCCATGAGCAGAGAACTCGGTTAGCAGAACTGGTAGACCTTGTTCCCTGTCGATAACCATCGCGGGGTGTAAGTCATCGGTTCTCTCCAATAGAACTGGAGTGTCAATTACCGCGTAAATCCAATATTCCGCAATGTCAGAAGCATCACTTTGTTGGAATTCTACGAACATCGCATTTCCGGCATCGTTGGGCCTATCTCTCAGTACCGGCGCTTCTAGGCGGTCTGGCGGAGAAATATCTCCACGGTTATCCATTGGAGTGACCAAGACCATATGTTCCGAAAGATCGCTTAGGTGCACATTTCCACTGATATCGTGAATGGTGATTGTCACGTAGAGTGGAATCATCGAGTGGATTGGAGTCGCCTCTAAGGTATCCGCCGAACTACCGTAAAGGGCTCTCTCCGCGGTGTATTCTAACTGGAAATTTGCCCCAAACTGACGCTGGTTAATGATAACGAGACCACACGAGGATGGGTTTTCACTACACAATTCCCATATCTCGGTTACATTATTCAACGGGTATTCGGATACCCAGACTGTATAGAATGAGAAATCATCGGCGGCTGAGCGATTCCAACGGATATCTATGGCCGTTCCATCATCATCTGGGTAATCCCAAGCTTCGAGGCCAGTTACGCGGTCTGGTGGTATCGCTTCACCATCGAAATCTGCCTCAGGAGTGGCGTCGACAACCAAGACATTGTCGACATCGCCATTGCCCCAATCATCGTAAGCGACTACTCCTATCCAGTAGACCGTTCCATCGATTAGACTACTTTCTCCTATAGAGTCGATGATAATCGAAGTCGTTTCACAACTGTCTGTATATCCTGCAACTGGCCAACCATCCACCGTTGAAGGGGGTTGCCAGCCGGAGGCTGGTAAGGTGTAGACCGTGTAGTAGGTACAGTCCTCCTCGGTATTTGCATCCCAAGTGACGTTGATTCTACCACCTTCGTCGTTAGGAACGTCGATGGCTGTTGTTCCAGTGATAGGAACCGGTGGAATTCCATCATCCAAACCACCCGCAGTAACAACAGGTCCGATTATTGTGGCGTTCTCGATTGATGACTGTCCAGCCTCATCAACACAAACTGCAGCAAACCAGTAAGCAACTCCGCCTTCTAGCTGCAGGGCGGTTGTATTTCCGGTACTCCAATGGAATTCGAATGGGTCAGAAAGTCCTACTGCACTGGTAATCTCCTGCTGGACCGCCCAAATTCTTACTCTATCAGGATCTAGTTCTGTACAGGCGGCCCATTCTAGGAAGATGGTACCCGCTGCTCCTCCCGATACTGGATTAGCTGTCATCCAAGCAGGAGCTGCTGGAATCTCATCAGTTGGAGTTACATTGTGAGGATATGCCATCGGTACACCTAGTGAGCCATCTGCATATTCGATAACCACCGCTGCTCGGTATTGACGGTCATCTCGCAATTGCTCGGTTAGTCCATCATTATCCGCTCGGGTAATGGTGGCATTTGTGCGAGACCAGAAGTTCGATCTCATGTAGGTAGAGAATGAATCTAGGTCTTCCTGAGTTGGTTCCCATAGTGGGTCAACCGACGAATCCCATACATACAATCTATAGGCATGCCAAGCAGCATCTTCTGCAGGTAGCCAAGAGGCTTCGATTACACCTCCACCATCATTGGGTCTGTCCTCAAGTTTGGTAATGACAGTTGGAGCCTCGATTCGCTCCCAATCATAAGTCAACCTAACCTGAATGGCTCCATCCTGAGGTGACTGCATTTGGACATGAAGAATTGCAGAAGAGGTACCAGGCCCTACTGCAGAAATGGCTGACTGGAAGGCCTGTTGAATTCCTCCATTAGAGGTAGCCAAATCCCAACTTCCAGTATAATTCAACGACGTAGACTGAGCCCACACCCAGGCACCTCGCTGAGGTGCCATCATCGTCATTGTTCCGACATGCATCGGAAGTTTACCAGGGGCAGCAACATTAGAGGTCTCAGGGATCTCAATCGGATTATCAGGAGTTACCAAAACCGTTGACATTCCTGGATGAGTTGTATTGGTAATATCCCAATTTCGGCCGCTATACAATACTGTTAGCGGATCTGCACGGCGTTGATGCTCACGTGAATTCTCTTGTAGACTAATTACTGGTTTGTAGACATGAAGACCGTCATTTCCAACAGCATAGAAACCGCTGAAGTCGACATATCCACCTTGCAGACCAGTAATCACTCGGCTAGTCACCACATTGTGCCTTCCGTCTACATCTACAACGTCGAGACCACGAGGACTCATCACCACGATGTGCTGGCCGTCACTGTGCATCTCGTATGGAGGCCAAGAAAGTAAGGAACTGGTACTAACTCCAGTTTCCATCTGCATCATGCTACCGTTCCAATGTACCAAAGGAGCGACATCGGTAGCGATGTGAACTCCCCAGTCATCAGCAACAATCGCCCTAATGTCATTACTTGGAACCATGTCGATATTGTAAGTACCATTTGCCATATCGGTGGCCAAATCCCAAGCCGCTACACCGGGTCGAGTTGGTCCTTGTCCATTGTGTGAGATGAATATCGACGCGTCGTGGTAAAGAGTGGTGTTCGTTCCATCGGCGTTTTGAACGACGCGGGAACTCGGTCCTGCCTCTACTATTCCACTCACGGTATTACCCATCAGCCCATCATTGAATCCTAATGTGTTGAGAACCGAGAGGTTGTGTTGATGCAGGACCGTCATACCTGCTGCACCGCCAGCCAGAACCTTTCCACCACCCTGGATGGTTGTGTTGAGGGCGTGTAAGTGGGTGATTATCGGTGAAGGTAATCCATCGATTGTGGTTATCGGATTATCCCAATCGTCGCGGGTGGTATTGTACATTCCAATTCCACCATGGGTCGCGATCATGATGTGGTCACCGTAAATGATGAAATCTCGCACAAGGTTGCTCGGTAATCCGGCGATTAGACTGCCATGACCCCACTGAGCATTTTGGGTATTGAACATCTGGAATCCGGCCGCTGAACCTTGATTACCCATTAGTCCAACATACATCGTACCGTTCTCCAACACCATTCCATCCATCTGTGCGTGTAGTGCCGGCGGAGTGGAGGTTACACGGCGCTGTTTCAAGTCAATTGCTTTCAGGCCTCGGCCTGCCGTGGTGACCCATAGAGTCTCACCATCCAACATCATTTCATTTACTATATCCTCTCGGAAATTGTAACCAAATTCCCATCTGACAGAGCCATTCGAGAGAATTTCTCCCTGAAGAATAGAGGATCCGTAGTAGGAGTTAGAGTCCAAGGATGAGGTAACCCATACATGTGTATCGTTGGAGATTATTTCCATCACGCGGCCACTGGTTAGTCCAGTGAGTTCATCATAGCCACTTGCGATTAATCCTGAACTGTCTAGCCTATCGACTCTGTTCAGTCCTGTTGTCTGACCTGAGCGCCCCACAGCGTAGGCTACTTGACCTGTGGACGAAGGAGCTCTTTCGATAGAACAGCCGTCCATTCCGGGGTCTAGGATTTGGCCATTTGCGGTTGCTGTTCCGGAAGTAATCAAACGAGAAATTCCTCCATGGTTATCGAATTGGTGAGCGGCCAAGAGGACGTTGTTGTCATGTAACAATCCACCTGGGAATATTCTGTCCTCGCTGATTCCATCGACCGAAGTAAGGGTGGAAAGGTATGTGTCGGTATTGTAGTTATAGCGATCGATGCCTACACCCTCAGTATCGTATGCAATGTACAAAATGTCGTTGCTCTCATCGCAAGCCACGGCCCTTGGATCATTATTGGATAAACCCGAGCTACCAGAAGTCATCGCACTAATCCATTCATTGGTCAAGGAATCTGAATCATGGTCTGCGAAGTCATAACGGGCAACACCACCTTGATTGCCCCAGAAAAATCGAGCGCCGATAGCAATGTGGACAATATCATCACACAACTTGATGTCGGCTGGATATCCGTCAGGGATGTCTCCTGTTCCTAAATCCCAAGATGTCCAATTCCCGTCTGTTCCGTTCTTTCTCAGTACCTGAGCGTTTGAGTTCCAGCCACTGGACTCCATTGTACCCAACCAAAGATCGTTTTCGATAACCGCCATCGAGTAGAACTCTTCCTCAGAACTCGATGGTAAGCCGTCTCCAGGAGTCCAAGAATCTAGCCAAGTTTCGTTTACTGGATTCCATCGAAGAATACCATTCATGCTAGCGAATAGGTATTCTCCTTCGAATTCGGTCATTCCTCGAATTGGACCGTCAACGTCGACCCACTCATCTAGAAGCATCATTGTATCTGCATTGAATCGTCTTAGAATGTAATTCCCATACGCCACCCAAAGTTCACAAGAACTTGTGTTCAATGGGAAACAATCACCTAGGAATCGAGCATTAACGCGTAGAACATTTCCGATTGTTGCCAGATCTTCCTCCCAAGATTCGTTGGTCATATTCCAGCGAGCAATTGTTCCATCTCCATCGTTCCAAGTCTGAGAAGGTCTAATGCCAATCCACAATTGGTCGTTTACAACTCCAATTCCGTTCACCACTCCAGTCCAACCTGTTTGATCGTTAACCTCAAGCGTGGTCATGCTAGAATTTGTTGTCAGATTGATGCGATAGATGCTGTCAGAGCCACCGCCCCACCAACCGGTTGAGCGCTGTGTGGAGTAATGCAATACATCTCCATAGATTTCTATATCTGCAGGAATTGAATTAGAAAGTGTAGGGCCGTTGGTATTCGAACCTCGATCCCAAGCAATCAATACTACGTCATTCACGACATCGATTAATGTCAGACCAAAATCTCCGCCTGCCCAAATTGTTCCGTATGTTTCCCCTGGAACTAAGGAGGTTACATCATCGTCGTTGATGTATCCTTGATCTCCGTCCCAAGTAGTCAACCACTGATTATTTGTCAAATCATATCGAGCGATTCCGGTGTTCTCGAATCCAAGGTAGAGAATATCGTCAACCTTGACCGTACGCGAGCGCTGTGTGTTGTCGCCGGCGGTCCAAGTCTCAATTACTGAGAAATTGTCCATATTGACGATGCCAGCTCCGGAGTTTCCACCCGTGTAAGCACGGTTTGGTGCTAGCATCTCTATGGTATACACGAAGCGACTCTCGAGGCCATCACCTGAGCTTACACAATCTTGGAATTGATACTGCCAATCCCACTTGCAAGCACCTCTGTTAGTTCCAGCGTACAACCCATCTCCGTCGCTGGTGACATCGTAGAATACACTGGGTTGATTCCACCATTGGCCACTACTTGTCATAGTGGTCCAAGTACTGCCATCGTAACGGGAGAATGAGCCCTCTGAGCCGACTAATAGACCACCGAAATCGTCCATTTCCAATGATAGAACGTCGTCGTCAGGTAGAGTGTTGGTATCCTGTGTCCAATGGTCTGAGATATCTCCAGTTAGTCTATCGACGACTAGAATACCGAACTCATAGAGTCCGATGTAAACAACGTCACCATCGACTGCAACCGGTGTTGCATCCAAATTATCGGCACCGAGTGATTGCCACGAGCCGATGATTGTTGAAGTCGATAATTCGATACGCATTACTCCCTTATCCGGAGTAGCGATATAGGCGATTCCAAAACGAGTTGTAACTGAATTTATGAAGTCAGAATCTAAACCATCGGAAGTGGTTATCGTATCTACTAATGTCATCTGGTTGGTATCGATTATGGAAATTCCAGATTGGCTATGCCCTACTACCAAGTAACCGTTGATATCGTCGTAAGATAAGGAAGTAACATGAGTTGAACTTAGCCCTGAAACGGTTCCGATGTAGGTTCCATCGGTATTTTCTAGCCTCAGAACTCCGGCATTAGTCGTTCCAATCCAAACCTTCTCGTTGCCATCCTGTTCAATCGCAACGATCTGACCTGGATTGTTGACGTAGTCACTAATGTCGATTGGAATCTCCCAAGCCCGATCTGATTCGTCAAATCGATCGATTATTTTACCCCCAGCAACCCAAATCTCACCCGACGCACCATCATTGATGCGTGAGACTACCGCCATGCCTTCGACAGATGGGCTACTGACAAGAGTAAGAGCGCCTGCTGGGTTCTCACCAATCTGCATTCCCAAAGTGCCAGAACCATCGCTAAACAGAGCTGTGGAGGTGATTGGGCCTCTAACCGAATGTGAAGGCCATGGAATGGCCATAGCACCATTTCCATACAAACCGAGGGAAGTAAGTTGATTTTGTGATTGGAAGATTAGTGAATTGGTATCATAGGCGTGAATGGTCGTACCAGCAAGGATATGAAGCCAACCGGGGGTAAGCGACAAGCCGTGAATCTGATTGGATGCCAACCAGTTATTTGTTGACCAAGTGGCTATCCAAGATTGTGAGGTAAGGTCTCTACGATTGATTCCAGTATCATAGGTCGCGATTAGAAGGTTATTACCAACTATCTCGAGGTCTGTAATCAGGTTTGAGGAAAGGAAATTCTGAGTACTCCAATCTATTTGAGAGTCTATTGAGACTGAAACACTGCCTGAAGAAGAAGTGGTGATGTAGTTGATGATGTGGACTCCAGAATTAGTGGTGGCAAGGTAGACACTATCGCCAATAATGAGAATGTCAGATGGAGTCTCTATGTTAAGCGACTGGCAATAATCGTAATCACTCCAGTCGACATTCCCCATCGGCTTGTAGTAAATGGTACAATTTCCTGCCGCCCAAATTGTTCCATGATCGTCTACTGTTATGACATAGATTCCGGCGTTTTGAGAACCATCACTAGTACGCAGGTCTGGCAGAATTGCAGAATTCGACAAACTGCGTGAAAGTACTGAGCCATCTTCTGTTCCAATCAATAGTATTCCAGAATCGTCGTCGATTGCTAGAGATCTTCCCATGATTCCTGTTTCGATATCGACAATTTGCTTGTGAGCCCTTGCGTCTAGATGAAGAAGATCATCGTCTAGCAATAGATACAATCGGCCATCTACTGGATTTACCGCTGTGTCGTGAATCTCTATGTCTACTGCTGAGTAGGATATCTTTGGATCGGCAGGCCTTAGTGCCTCGATTACCATATCTGTGAGTGTCACTCCGGCCGGCATTTCCCAAGAAGCATCTGAGATTGAGTTGGGTCTCAAATGAGTGCTAAGTGTACCATTGAGTACGGTCGGCGGATTATTCGCCATCTCATCCTGCCGACCAAGGTCACCATAACCTCTCCAATCGAGG
>CEVQ01135933.1_pt1 | contig 12159 bp, 13 predicted proteins | sample 356551 | NCBI WGS metagenome assembly CEVQ01 (sample SAMEA2623756, study PRJEB7988) | marine metagenome | biome: marine biome (ENVO:00000447); feature: mesopelagic zone (ENVO:00000213); material: "saline water (ENVO:00002010), including plankton (ENVO:xxxxxxxx)" | depth 250 m | reverse complement strand
ACTCCACCTCGCGCAACCCAATCCAGTGTGTTGTGCATTGCATCTACGGCCCCAATACAAGCGAAGGTTAGGTCGACGACGTCACAATTGCGGAAGCAATCCTTGCCGTAGGTGTCATCGTAGCGCTGTTCTAGCATATCCATGATGTAAGTGGCAGTTGGCTTTGCACCGTCAAGAGCAGACTCTGTGCCAAGGTAAATTCGTCCAATTTTTCTTGGGGCTAACTCATTTCTGTCGATTAGTCGAGCACAGGCATTTGCACCCATTGTGGCAGTATCTTCGTGAGCGTCAGGGATAGCCATTGCAGTTAGTCCCAGACCTTTGTTTAGTTTGCCAAAATCAGCACCACGGAACTCAGCGAAGTCCTTCATGTCAAAGTAAAGCTTCGGAAAGTGAATCGCGATGTCATCGATTCCAACGCCTGCCATGGTCTCTTCTCCTTCGCTCGCCCGCCGGGAGGGGAGGGTTATGATACCTGTGGCGTCGATTCAGGCTAATGTGCTGAACTGTAATCGCATTACTGCGAGCCGGTCATCTGATTTACAGCATCTAGGAGTCCGCTGTTTCGCTCAAAATGCTCTACAACTGGGGAAAGTACCTCAGTAAGGCCCCTAGCAACCGCCATTTTAGCATCGAATGGATGAATCTCGCCACTACCTACTGCTGCGACAAATGAATCCATATCTGTCCAAGTGCTTGGTTCACCAAATTCAGGTTTTGGCTTCACACGCAATTCTCCGTTGTGGGGCATTACGATATGTGCTGCGATTTCGAATACAGGAGATACCGGGTTACCAACTTCGAGGAATGCCTTGCGGAACTTACTCTCAATCTGCTTAGGTGTGTCGTGAACAAAGATAGCATTGCCAGAATCTGATTTTGACATCTTATGATCGAATGAATCCATTCTTCCACCAGTCTGACCCTTCAGCCCAGAAAGCATAGGCGTGTGGATACAAGTCGCCTTTGTCCAGCCATTTCTATCTGCAACCTCGCGCATGTACATGTGCGCCTTACGCTGATCCATACCACCAAAGGCAATATCAATATCCAATTCGAAGATATCAGCCGCCTGCATTGGAGGATAGAAGAAGGCGGCTAAATCATCATCGGAGGAATCTTCAGTTCGTCCCATGATGCTGAAAGTTCGACGGGCTCGGTTGAGGCTCATACCTTTCGAGCATCGTAGAACGCGTTCCCAATAAGCGCCAGAATCCATCACTTCACTCGCACTCATAAATCGTAATTGACTAGAGTCGTCGCCTTCCTCTGGGAAATCGAGTAGAACTCGGAATACCTCAGACATATATTCACCGGCGACGGAAATTTTCTCCATGTCTCGGCCGAACTTATCGTTAACCCATGCATGCCAATCTGCAAGCAAAATTAGCACATTGACACCCTCGGAGAGCATGTTTCGAATAGTTTCGGCCAAAATAACCCATCCAAGGTGGGCTTTCCCACTTGGCTCTAAGCCAATGTATGCCCGAACTATGTTGTCGCCACCATGGCTATTGGAGCCTGAAAGAACTCCAGCGAGGTGATCTATACCGACTACTTCCTCGACATTTGCAAACATTCTATCGATGGATGCTCGGACCTCTGGGGCGAGAGCATTGGGCGTATCGTCGGCTGTCATCGGAATCACTCAGGCGTCTAGCAGTTTGTTGAGTTTCTCGCCTCTTCCGGCCGCGCGAGTGTTATCCTTGTCCTCTAGTGCGGCCTCGATTTCTGCGATTAGGTCCTCAGCTTGAACTCGCACCTCGTCAGAAAGATTGGGGGTCATACCCATGAAGTGACGGGCAGCAGAAACCGCTGATTTGGCCTTAGAGGCCTTCTTTGCCCATTCTTTTGCCTTGTCTCCGCGCTTTTTTGAATTGTAGCCGGTTGATTGGTCGAGGAAGGTAGTCCAGCGCCTTCGGGTATCTTGCGCGCGAGCCATTGCGTCAGCATCATCGAAATTAGGTAGTACATTAGTCACATTTACGATTAGAGCGCCTTTGTCCGAATAGTGTCCGGTGATTGAAGTCATGATGTCGTGGGAGCCGGTAAAGGAGTTGTCTCCATCTGCCTCAACAACCTCAAAATGTCTGTTCGCTAATGCAGCAAGACCTCCTTCTGCTGTTACCTGTTTGATTAGTCCGCGCTTGACCTCGAATCTCTCCATGAGCACTCGCGATGCTGAACCATTCTTCAATCCTGCCACAGAAGACACTACTCTTCTAAGCCATCCCACACGCCTAAACCGAGTTCCACAGTGCGAGTGGCATGGGCGAGGTTACACGCGGACTATTCGCATCTCTCATCGTAGTGATGTTGGCCTCCCATAGCGTATTGGCAGTCTCTGCGGTAGAACTCGGCAAGGGCATCTCACTCTCAGATGAAGACCTCGGATTGAATGGAGTTGAAGTAGATTCAGAGGGAAACACCGCAGTTGTCTACGGTCAAGACGGATATGTCCGAGTCTTGGATGCAAAGGACCCTACCCAACAGGTTGAGATGGCATGGAGTGGATCTCAAGAATTGCTTGATGCGGACTTCCACCCTGCGGGGCAAACAGCGCTAATTGTCGGTGAACATGGAGTTGTGCTTCGTTACGCTAAGCAGGATCAATCGCTAGAAAGGGCGGCATCCGATGTGGACCTCGGCTATGCGAAGATGACTTCTGTGGCTTGGAATACCGCTGGCTCTTGGGCTTATGTCGGCACCGAAGAAGGGCAGATTTGGCGATTGAGAGTTACCGCGGATGGTGGTGCTGAGTTACATTCTCTTTCGGCTTCGGGGACAAGTTCGATTATGGCCATGGATTGTCATGACACTATCATGATGTGCGTCGTTGCAGCAGCGGTTGAGGGGATTGGAATTATCCAAAGAGACCACATTTTCACTTGGGTTGGAGGAACAGGATATCCTTGGACAGGAGTGGAATGCCCGAGTGGAGAAACTCCCTACTGTGTCGCAGTTGCTGACAATCAGGTCATTGCCCATATTGAGTTGAATCCAGAGGATTTATCCGCTTCAATTCCGAGTATTAGCAGACTTCCGGATTTAGATGTTTACTTCGTAGGTATAGAGGCGCAGCAAGGCGATCGCACACTTATTGCCACTACTCCTACGAGCCTAATAGAGCACGATGTCAGCCTCAATTCCTCTTTCCCTTGGCTTGAGCACTCAGATATTGATGACCTCAATGTTTCCAGCGACCGAATCGTAGGAACTTGGGCCACTGGAACTGATACCGGTTGGATAGTCACTAGCCGTGGCTATCTGAATCAATATTCGCCACCTTCATCGGGATCGACGGGTATTCTCAGCCTGTGGATTGTAATCGCAATTCCAGCCGCTACTGGGCTAGTAGTTCTGAGCCTAGTGTATTCTGCATCGACAAAGATGCAGGACTGGACGATTGAGCGAATAGGAAATGAAGACGAAAAGAAGGATCTTGCTCGACGCAAGGCAAAACAGCGAAGAAAGCGTCGCTGAGATTTATCACTGAACTATGCTCAAGGGCACCGCGCCTACGGCGCGAGTTCCGGATGCAGGCAACCTTCATGTGGGGTTGGCTTCGCGAAGAGGCTGAAACACATGCCATACGAAGCCCTCGACTTCTACGATGTGGATTCCCTGCTAACCGAAGAGGAACGCATGGTTCGCGACATGGTCCGCGACTTTGTTGACGATGAAGTGATTCCAAAAATCGAATACGCTTGCAGGGACGGAGTATTTCCAGATGAATGGCGCGTAGCCCTTGGTGAAATGATGGTTCTTGGCGCTCCGTTGGAGGGCTATGGTTGCCCTGGTCTATCCTATACTGCATACGGTGTAATCTGCCGAGAATTGGAAAGAGGTGACAGTGGATTACGCTCTTTTGCTAGCGTTCAAGGCAGTCTAGCGATGTATCCAATTTGGGACTTCGGAAGTGAAGAACAAAAGCAGCATTACTTACCAAAGATGGCAAGTGGGGAATGGATTGGATGCTTCGGACTTACAGAACCAGATTACGGTTCAAACCCCGGAGATATGATTACCAAAGCCGAAGATATGGGAGACCACTACTTACTCAATGGAGCAAAAATGTGGATTACAAATGGTACAATCGCCCAAGTCGCGATTGTTTGGGCGAAACTGGATGGAGTTATTCGCGGATTCATCGTTGAGAAGGATGACCCTGGATTCAGCGCTCCTGAAATGAAAGGAAAGCACTCACTAAAGGCTAGTGTGACCAGTGAATTAGTATTCCAAGATTGTAAGATCCCAAAAGACCGAATTCTTCCAGGTGTAAAGGGACTAAAGGGTCCATTCTCTTGTCTCAACAATGCTCGATATGGTATCTCATGGGGAGCAGTTGGTGCGGCTCAGGCCTGCTTCGATTCGGCCAAGGATTACGCTCTTAGTAGAATACAATTCACCCATCCGATTGCAAGTTATCAATTGGTCCAAAACAAATTAGCTTGGATGCTAAGGGAGATTACTAAGGCTCAACTGCTTGCCTACCACCTAGGCCAAAAGAAGGATGCAGGAACGTGGATTCCTGAGCATATCTCCCTAGCCAAGATGAACAATGTTGATATCGCTCTAGAAATTGCAAGAGAGGCTAGAGATATCCATGGAGCAAACGGTATTCTCGACGAATATTGTATCATGCGCCATATGGCGAATCTCGAGTCGGTAAAGACATACGAGGGTACTCATGACATTCATAATTTGATTCTCGGACGCCACATAACTGGAATACAGGCTTTCACCAGAGAGCTCTAATCGAGGATGAGAAACACCTGTATTGAGGACTGCTAATCTTCATAGATGGAGTGCCGGTCGAAGAGTCATCAAGAGGTAATCGTATGACAATCGCAGTACTTCTTAAGCAAGTTCCTGACACAACTGCAAAAATCTCGGTTAATGGTGGACGTGTCGACGAAAGTGCAGTGTCAAAGTGGTCTTTCAGCCCCTACGATGAGTACGCACTAGAAGCCGCCCTGCAATTGAAGGAAGTAGCGGGCGGAGAACTTGTTGCAATTACTGCTGGACCTGCTCGCTGTGAGAAATTATTGCGTGATGCGGCAGCGGTTGGTGCCGACACTTTGGTTCATATCTCTGCGGAGAACGTCAACGACCTCGATTCGATTCAGATCCAGAAGTTACTAGCAGCAGCCGTCGAGAAATCTGGCGCTTCTGTGATATTCTGCGGTAAGCAGGCTGCGGACACCAACGCTGGCTCGACTGGGCCCGGTGTTGCAGAGCTGATCGGAGCCTCCTGCGTCACCCTCGTCTCTGAGGTCGCGGCCGACGGCGCTGGCTATACCGCCACTCGTCCTAGCTCCTCTGGCCACGAAAAGGTCGGAGTAAGTGCTCCTTGTGTATTCGCTTTTGACAAAGGTTTGACTGAAATGCGCAGGCCAAATGTCAGAGGAATTATGATGGCAAAGAAGAAGCCCATCGAGACTTGGTCCGTAGCTTATTTGGGTGTTGATATTGGTGCATCTAGTGTAAATATAGATTCACACTCTCCACCAGCGGAAAAGCCACCTGGTCAGAAATTCGAGGGTGCCGAATCGGTATCTACCGTAGTTGGTAAACTACGAGATGAGGCAAACGTGATTTGAGGGGGAATTAGTATGGAATGTACAGTGATAGCAGATACCTCAGGAGATTCTCTTCACCCAATTACAGCACAATTAGTCGGTGCGGCGAGTTCACTCGGCGCATCTCCAACAGTAGTCGTTCCAGGCGGTATCGCTGCTGATGAAGCCGCTTCTATCGATGGAGTGGCAAAGGTTGTCTCTATCGTAGGCGATTGCTTCTCGACATTCGACGGTGGTGCTTGGGCTAGCGCAATCGCCTCACAATGCTCTGGAGTGGTTATTGCGGGTGCGACCCCTAATGGTCGTGAGGTCGCATCTAGAGTAGCGGCTAAGCGCGGTATCCCGATTGTTCAGGATGTGACCGGTTTAGAAGGAGGAATTACCATCACTCGTCCGATTTATTCAGGAAAGGCAGTCGAGACTTCGACAGTATCTGGTGATTGTGTAATCACCCTGCGCACAAACGCCTTCGAGGCGGTGGGTTCTGGTGGTAGCGCCGCGGTAAACGTGGTCGACCAGAGCGCTGATGTCTCGGTCGCTGTCAAGGAAGCTATTTCTAAGGCTAGCGAAAGGCTCGATGTCTCCGAAGCGGACATCATTATATCTGGTGGTCGAGGTATAGGAGAGAAGGAGAATTTCTCTCACCTCGAAGAAGTTGCAGACCTCATAGGGGCTGCGGTCGGCGCTAGTAGAGCAGTGGTTGATGAGTGGGGTATGCCTCACAGTATGCAGGTTGGTCAAACAGGAAAGACAGTAACCCCTTCACTATACATTGCAGTAGGAATCTCTGGTGCTATCCAACATCTTGCAGGAATGCGTTCCTCGAAGTACATTGTAGCGATAAATAAGGACCCAGATGCACCAATCTTCGGAGTTGCTGATTACGGAATTGTAGCCACTTGGGAAGAAGCAGTTCCTGCCCTAAAATCAGCCTTAGCAGCACTTTGAATGGACTACTGAATCCTAACCGTCACCATCGCTTTGGTCGCTGCTCCCTTATCGTCGACGACGGTCAATTCGAATGGGTGGGTGCCTAATTGAAGTCGAACTCTGACTTGAGCTGAGTCGCCAATTACATTGCCCCTGAAATCCTGCCAAGCATAATTCTCAATCTTTCCATCTGGGTCATAGGACCTTGAACCATCGAGAAGAATAGTTGCGGTACCATCTTCATCGGCAGAGATGGTTATATCTTCACCTGCATCTGCAATTGGGGGCAGATTAATCGCTCTTGCAGATGCGGATAGGTCTTGCAATAAATCGGCCTCCGAGACTACTTCCTCTTCACTGACAAATTCCAATTCCTCGCCCAAAGCATCCATCAATTCCTCAGTTTCAATTGAAACTTCTGGTGGCGCTCCGGCTTGCGCGATTTCCTCATCACTCAATCCGCCAGCGAATTCACTTGAATCAGATTGACTGAATTCATAATCGAACGACTCAACCTCTGGAACGATTGGTTCTGAGTCGGGGTCAAGCAATACAACCGATGCAGGGCTTTTACCTGATGGAGAACGCCCGATTACTGCGATTAAATCTGGACTTATTGGCAGTATCTGACTAACTAGGCCCTCATGTTCATGAGACCAAATAATCGAACCATCGGAAGAGATCCTCAGAGTGTGGAACCAAGTTCCAATAATCACATCATCCCCCCATTCGATAATTGATGAAATTGAATTATCAACAGTAGCCAATTCCTCCACCTCTTCACCGATATTGAACCTCAACAAGGCGCCATTTTGACATCCGACAATTGAACCGGTGTCGGTGGCAAGAATACTGCTTGCAGAGGCTGGTAATTCGTTCGTGTGAAGCAGCCCGCGAACACTGTGCCAACACTCTAGACGGTTTTCAGGTCGATCGTCAAGTGTCATCCCTAAGGAATCACGACAAACCAGAAGAACGCCATCTGGACGAAAGCAAATCTGCGAGATAGTTTCTACATCGTCGCTATCTGCACTCGACTCTTGCAATATTTCTCCAGATTTACTACAAATCCGCAGAGTCCCGTCAGTCATCGCAATTGCAATGCTCGAGCCATCATCTGAGCCAGTCAGTTGAGTGATATCGCCATGCGATTGACTACTGAGAGTCTCACCTTCTGGACTGATTACTACAAGCATTCCAGAGGCATCGCAGAAACAGATTGCATCGCCTAGGGGTGCCAGATTCTCAATACCGGACTCAACCTCGGTAACCCACAACGGCTGCCCGTGAAATGCCTGAATCTGTCCGGTCGATGATGCCGCAATTACATTCTCACCTGAGGCGATTACAGATATGATTGCAGATTCCAATTCAGCTCTTCCTAGAGGAGTATCCGCCTCGTAAATTAGCAGATTACCGGATATCGTTCCCAATACAAAGCGAGATTCAGAAAGTCTGCAAGAAGAGATTACATCCTCCGTCATTTCAATTCGGGCAAAGCCCTCGATTGTCGGCAAACGCTTGCCTTGCACGTTGACAACCAAGAGTACGCAGTTTTCACCCTGTCGCGTCGATGGACGGGACTTTTCGCCTCAATTTGATTCAGGCTTTAGCGGAATCCTGTCTTTTCGCTTCAAGCGATTCTAGGTAGGCTTGGTCAATCCTACCAGCAACATATCGCCCATCGAAGCAGGAGCAGTCGAAGTTTGCAAGGCTAGTACTACCAGCACCTAAGCAACATTCAACTAAATCTTCGAGTTTTTGGTAGATTAACCAATCAGCTCCAATAGTTTGACAAACTTCCTCTGTTGTGCGATTATGAGCCACATACTCGTGTTTGGCAGGCATATCAATTCCGTACACATTTGGATGAACTACGGGAGGTGCTGCCGAAGCAAAATAGACCTTCTTCGCCCCGGCTTCTCTAGCCATCTCAACAATTCTTCGGGAAGTATTTCCTCTGACTATGCTATCGTCTACAATAAGGACATTTCTACCATCAAATTCATGCTTAATCGTGTTTAGTTTCTTACGAACTGAATCCTTTCTGAGATCTTGTCCGGGCATGATGAAAGTTCGACCAATATATCGATTCTTGACGAATCCTTCCCTGTAAGCAATATCCAATTCCATCGCTAATTCTAGAGCAGCTATCCTTCCACTATCGGGAACAGGGATTACACAGTCGATTTCATGATCTGGGAATTCTTTGGCAATTCGTTCCGCCAATTTCGCGCCCATCGCCAACCTTGCACCATGAACTGAAACACCATCTAAACGCGAATCAGGGCGGGCAAAGTAAACGAATTCGAAAATGCAGGGTGTGTGGCTTGGGATATCTGCACAAATTCTTGAGGTTCTGGTGCCATCCATTCGGACTACTATCGCCTCGCCTGGGGCAACGTCTCTCTCGACTTGAAAACCAAGTGCCTTCATCGCGACGGATTCTGATGCAATCAAAGTTTCAGTGAATCCGTCGATCTCACACGTTCCAATACTGAGCGGCCTAATACCATGAGGGTCTCGGAAAGCAATCACTCCCCAACCCGTAATCATTGCGACAACTGAATAGGAACCCTCAACGGTCTCGTTAATCGCTTTGACCGCGCGGAATACATCTTCATCGCTGAGCGCGTCGAGTCCGCCTCGGCGGCCATTTATAGAGCGTTGAATCTCAGCAGCAATTAGGTTCAGTAAAGCCTCGGAATCAGAACTGGTATTGATTCTGCGATGATCTCTTTCGAGAAGAGTATCTATGATTTCAGTTGGGTTGGTCAAATTGCCGTTGTGAGCGAGGCTTACCCCAAACGGTGAATTGGTGTAAAATGGCTGAGCCTCAGCGGCAGATGAAGAACCCGCGGTTGGATATCGAACGTGTCCGAGACCCATCGAGCCTTGTAATGACTGGATGTGTCGAAGGCGGAAAACATCGCGTACCAGACCATTTGCTCTTCGATGGGATATGTTGCTCGAATCACTGGACACGATTCCCGCAGCATCTTGTCCACGATGTTGCAAAACCAGCAGTCCATCGTACAGTGTCTTGCCGACCTGACTGTCCGGATGCCCGACGATACCAATGATGCCACACATCGGGAATCGTCTCTCCCTGATTCAGTAGGGACTTAGCCATTTCCGGATAGAAGTCTTCACTTCTTGTGCTCGGCCATAGTTCGGTTTCGCTTACTCCAGCGGAATTTGCGAAGGCGAGCACTCTCTCCGTAGCCACAGGAAGAGCAACTGCGCTTTTGCTTGTGGTAGGAATGTCGACCACAACGACGGCAGCGAATGTGCGTGGACTTCTGCTTCTTGCCCATGCTCGGAGTTCCCTTGGACATGATTACCACCTGTGAGGACAACGCGGCGACCGACGGGCGTGTTATGAGCGTTACCCACAGGTTTGCAAAGTCTTCTCAAGCGAAATGAGTCTAGATGAAAGCCAAGTCAATTTTCTAACATCTCTATTAGAGGGTCATCTGATGGACGCATTCTCGACACCCTAAGCATCTGCATACTGACTAAAGCGAGAATTACTGGCATCCAAAGTACAATTATCCCAGCACCTAATGAAGTAATCAAGAAAGCAATTTCTAGCATCTCCCCAATGGAACTAGTCCCATCGCCTTCCATAGACAAGGCAAACATTGGACCTATGCTTAGAATCAAGGATGCTGTAAGTGGAATTGCTGGGCGATGATGAGGATTCCAAGTTACGATTAGATGGATTGCAAAACAGTAGCAGATGAACATCATGGCGATCAGAATCATGACTCCAAATGAACCAATTCCACCAATTGTAAAATCGAACTTCACCATTCAATCCCCACCCCCTAAATTTCTTCTAATCATTTCAGTAACCAAACGCCTTTCTTTCTCGTCTAGAGGTTCAATTGGCAGATCCTTTGGGCTTAACCTCTCGGTAATTCGGATTATGTGGAAGAAAAGGTAAACGGTAACTGCGATACCAAACAGGTAGGCAACCATCCATGAAAGCACATCGAGGCGAGTATAAGCCTCAACGAACCAAGGACTCTGGGCGATTGACCACCAAGAAATTCCGAGAATTATCCATCCGAACGTCAGGATTGGTAAGTTATGTTCTGAATATATTCGAGAACCTCTGATTATAGTGTGACAACCAATGAAGGCAGTAGAAATAGAAATGAGAGACCAAGTTACAACTCTGAGATAAGATTCTCTTCCATCATCATTGCAAAAAGAAATGATTTCGCATCTATAGTAATCAGCCTCAAAATATAGTGGTTGTTCTGGCAAGAAAATCAACCCTGCAAGACCTAGTACTGCAATGGGTGGAGCGAATTTGCTTCGTTTGAATGATGGACCCATTCTCCACGTCGAGAATGCAGCAACCAATAGGGTGAAACTCAGGAGGGCCTGATTCAGCCAAAAGACCATGACCTGTGGCAGACTAGGATATTCTTTGAATTGACTACCTAAATATTTGCCGAAAATGAGATACTTAGCCCCTAAAGGGGGCTCCCCCTCTCTCGACACAATCAAATATGGATCATAGGTGGGCGCGTCGTCGTAAGACGTTGAGGTGCTCTGTCATGGTAAAGATGCCACGTAAGATAATGCGCTACAGCCCATCGGCTGGTAAGCACACTGAGCACACCGTCGAGCGTGTCAAGAAGCGACGCGCTTCTGAACTAAAGTGGGGTCAGCGAAGATTCCGTAAGGTTACATCTGGATACCGAGGTTTCCCTCGTCCAAAGCCATCCGGTGAGAAGCCCACCAAGCGCGTCAACCTACTCTACCGTTGCTCGGAGACCGGAAAAGCTCACCAGCCTGCCTCGCAGCGTGCAAGGAAGTTCGAGCTCGTTGAGAGGTGATTTCATGGGAGATGCAAAATTTCTACGAGTAAACTGTCGTGACTGCGGACACGAAGCTATCATTTTCGAAAGGGCGTCAACCCAGATTTCCTGCTCAATTTGCGGTTCCACTTTGGCCCGCCCAGCAGGTGGTAAAGCCGAGCTTGTTGGAAGCACAATCGTAGACGTCCTCGAGTGAAGGGGACTGTGTAATAATGAGTTATGATGAAGAACTTTGGCCTGAAGAAGGCGAACTACTCATTTGCACCGTAAGCAACGTTCGAGAAAATGGTGCCTATCTTCGGCTAGATGGATATGGCTCACGGGAAGGATTTGTCTTCGTTGGCGAAGTCGCTTCCGGCTGGGTTAAGAATATCAGAAACCATCTTCGAGTTGGCCAACGAGTTGTTGCAAAGGTAATCGGTATCAAGAAAGATCGTGAGCGTGTTGACCTTTCTATCAAAAGTGTCTCAGAAGAACGCCGCAGAGACACTATTCAGACTTGGAAAAACGAGCAACGCGCTAACCAGATAATGGGGGTTGTTGCCGAAAGAACAGGATGGGATGAGGTCAAAAAAGCGGAGATTTCTGAAGAAATGACTGAAATCTTTGGAACCTTGTACGGAGCTTTGGAAGAGTGTGCAATTTCAGAAACTGCACTATCTGACAATGGCTTCACCGGAGATTGGATGACCACTGTTGTCGAATTGGCAGTGGAGAACATTATCCCTCCATTTGTAGAAATTCGTGGACAGTTCAACATAGAGGTTTGGGGTGCAGAAGGAGTGTACGCCATTAGGGATGCATTATTGTCT
>CEVQ01059609.1_pt1 | contig 12175 bp, 12 predicted proteins | sample 356551 | NCBI WGS metagenome assembly CEVQ01 (sample SAMEA2623756, study PRJEB7988) | marine metagenome | biome: marine biome (ENVO:00000447); feature: mesopelagic zone (ENVO:00000213); material: "saline water (ENVO:00002010), including plankton (ENVO:xxxxxxxx)" | depth 250 m | reverse complement strand
GGGAAGAATTTCATTCTGTAGCTGGAGAAATTATGTTCCTTCCATGGCTATTCATATTCTTACTAGTCGTCACTGTCATTGAGACTAAGAGATTAAAAAAACTTGAAGAATCAGAAAAAAATGTTCAGAAATAACTGGTTATATCACTCTGTCCTTCTATATCTGTTAACTCTGAAACTCTCAGACCGAGTCTTCTAATCAATAATTCCTGATTCTCCAACACATCAATTAACAGCTGTGAAGATACTTTTTCTAATTCTGTGACACTGTTAGTTGGATTTTTTAACATTCGTGATTTTGTTTTTGTAGATAAATCCTCATTAACAAACTGAATTCCAATAGATCTGAACATCTTTTGTTTCTCCATAGATATTGCACTAACCTCTTTACACAGAATTTTTAAATTATTACTTAGAAATTCAAAATCCTTTGAATTTTTCTTCAAAGTGATTATTTTACTGAACTGAATAGTTGGGGCTCGCGGTTTCACTAGATTATTGTCAATTCCTCTTACAGCATTGTAGATATACGTACCAGTTTTTCGACCAAATTTCTTATTTAATTCAAAAACATCAAATTTATGAATATCACTTATTACATCACAGTTCAAATCTGCAAAAACCAATTCTGTTTTTTTCCCAATCCCAGGTATTGTTCTTATTTCTAACGACTCTAAAAATTTCATAATCTGCTTAGGTTCTATAATTGTTAATCCATCAGGTTTCTTGTAATCTGATGCCATTTTAGAAATCAATTTGTTTGGTGAGATCCCAATAGAGCAAGTCATTTTTAATTTATGCTGAATTTCATTTTTTAATTGCTGTGCAATATGACTAGCTCGTTCAAAGTTTTGATTTGCTCTTTCTGTAACATCTAGATATGCTTCATCTCTACCTACATACTCAAAGACATCAGCAAAACTTTCAATTATTCTCATTGCCGATGACGAAATATCTGAATAGTAATCAAAGTCAGCAGTAAGAAATACAGCTTCAGAATTATCTTTGAGTCTACTTTTTGCAAAAGCAATTGGAATACCAGATTTTACAGCAAACTCTCTTGCTGTATAGTTAGCAGTTGCTACTGCACCACTGTCACCACCTCGATCTGAAAAGATGCAAACCACGACTGGTTTTCCTTTTAAGTGTGGATTACGAATTTCTTCGCATTGGGCGTAAAAATAATCAAAATCTACATGGAAGACAATTCTATCTTTCATAACTATCATTTTTCTTATACTATGCTAAAATTAATTAGTTCTATTATATGAAAAAAAATGATGTTAAAATTAACAGTCATTGATATATTAAAACAAAGAACATTCGCTACTATTGGAATTATTTCTGGCTTAATCTTAGGCATAACATATTATTTTCTTACACTTGGTATGGCATTATCACATGTTACTAACGATATTGAATTATTTCCATTGTATATGACAGCATCAGTTGGTTTAACAGGAATAGTTGCAATACTTGCAGGTATTAATATTGCCTTAGTAGCATACAACATTAAAGTCCAACGAAGTAACAATATCAAAAGAAGTGGCATGCCAGCATTTTTAGGCGGTACACTAACTGCATTTACACCAGGATGCCCCGCATGTACTACATCACTTACAGCAGTTTTGGGAGTGGTTGGAGGGTTGGCAATATTCCCTCTCCAGGGAATTGAATTAAAATTCATCTCTATAGCGGCATTGGCATTTTCAATTTGGTGGGCTATGAGAAGCATCAACAACTCAGCATGCTGTGTAATGAAAAAATAAAAAATTATAATTAATCTCTAAATACCGAGAAAATAATTACAAATTATGACAGATGCAATTAGTGCAAATGATGATGGTGTTAAGTTAAAACCTGAGATCATGGAGAAAGAAAAATTATATCACTGTATATTCAAAGACAAGATAATTTTAGCATTTAAAGATCAACAAGATTTTCTTAATTGTTTTGAAATTGAAGAATCAGAAATTGTTAACAAAATAAAATCATCTAATGGAAAGGATATTGAATTGATCTTACAAGATTACATTGATAAAGAGAACCTTAAAAAATGACATCTAGTAAATAATTTTGTAAACATGAGTCAAAACTCAAATACAGATGCTGAAGACATACTTTCCGAGTTAGAAACCACAAAAGAAGAGATATCTACTCCTGAATCTGAAATTGTGGAAAAATCTAAAATTGAGGAGCAGCCTAAAACTGAAAATATTCATAAGCAAAAACAGAATGTATCGCAACTTGAAGTACGAAATACCATTCCAATTGGCAAAAAGCCAATAATGACCTATGTTAATTCCACACTCACTCAACTCTCGTCGCTACCACTAGTTACTATCACAGCACGTGGAAAAAGTATTACAACGGCTGTGGATGTTTCTCAGTTCATCTTAAAGCGCATGGATCATGTTGGCTACAAAATAAACGATGTGAGAATCTCATCTAACCTACTAGAATCAAATGATGGTAAAAAAAGAAATGTTTCGTCTATAGAAATTGATATAATGAGAACTGATACTTAAATTTGGATAAGAAAATCAACTCCAAAATAAATTAACAATATACTTAAACCAATAATTAAAATTTTATAATTTCTATTCGATAAAATATTTTTTGCTTTTGATGCAAATCCTGCAACAGCAAATAACCAAACATAATCCATCCATATATGAAATATGAATAATATAAGGATCCCAGAAAATCCCCATAACATAATCGACTCTGTGATTAGTACAAAGCCTATAGTTAACCACCATATTAAGAAAAATGGATTTAGTGCACTAAGAAGAATTCCTGCAAAAAATGAATTTTTACTCGGATTCGATTTGTCTCCAAAATCTTTTCGAAAAATAGATTTTATTTGCAGACCTGCAAAAACAAATAGTCCTATTGCACCAATAACTGTAATTAGGATTCTATACTCAGGAAATGTCTCGAACGATATAGTTCCTAAACCTAAAAAAACGATTAATGGAAATTCTACAACAGTGTGACCTGCCGCAATTTTAAGACCAGCAATCTTACCTTCCTTTAGTCCATAAACGACATTTGCTGCAAACAATGGACCTGGTGACATTACACCTGATGCTGAAATAGCGATAACCATTATAGCAAAAGATAGTAGTACTTCCATCTATTTCTCAATAAATTATTGATAAATATACTAGCGATACATATTATCGCTCAAATCTTTTGTATCACTTTCTGCTTGCTTAATCTGTTGTTCAATAATTGTAGATTCCTTCTCTAATTTATCAAGATTGCAGGAAACACCTGGAACCAATTTAGATAATGAATTACAAAGATTTGCTGTAGCCTGAAAGTCTGGAAATTCCTTGTCAGATGAAACCAAGAGTACAATCACATCTTGCCCATGTATCATTCCCTCATTTAATAAAACACCGGATATTCCTGGTACAGTTGCATTCTCTACGACTGATATTCCAGCATTTACTAGTTTTCCTCTTGCGTTACCTGTCGATGCAACACCAAAGATTTCTGTCCCCATTGTACCTTTGACTGTTATACTACTTAGAATAAGAGAAGCTTTCTTTTCTTTTGCCCAATCCAGCATCAACCTTGCTGCTGATCTATGTAATGATACATCTAATGTCAAATATGATGAAAACACTGCAACTTTTAGATCGTTATTAACAAAAACTCTCGCAGGATAATTTGGCAGTCCATTTTTTATTATACTGATAGGAGGAAATCTCTCTGAATCTATTATTCCACCTAACTCAAAATTACTAGTATTAATCATAGATTCAGTAGCAATTGCACTAGTAATACCAGAAGATGGGAATCCGTTAATTAAAACACCATTCTCAACACTAATTGGATTGATCTCTTTGATATGTATCTCATCTTTCATTACAATCAATTCTTTACCATAGCTTAAAAATTTTCTTTGTCATGACGAAGAAAGCTTTAAACCATTAATACCTTAAAAAATCTTAAATGGTTGAGAAAATCAAAGTTGCCCTAGTTGGATTAGGAAACTGTTTTTCTGGTTTAATCCAAGGAATAGAATATTATCGTAAAAACCCATCCCAGCAAGTAATTGGTATTATACATGATAAATTACGTGATTATTCCATACATGACATTGACTTTGTTGCGGGATTTGATGTGGGAGAAAACAAGATTGGGAAGGCTGTGAATGATGCCATTTATGAGTCACCTAATATGGTAAATTGGATTGATAAGAATGACATGCCAAAAACTAGTGGTATAGTATATGAAAGTCCCGCGTTGGATGGAGTAGGAATTTGGGTTGAGAATAAAGTAAAACCTATTCAAAGTAATAAATCTCAGGATGAACTAGAATCTGAGATTAAGAGCATTATAAAAGAAACTGGAACAGAAATAATTGTTTCATATCTACCAGTTGGGTCTGAGAAGGCTACCCAATTCTGGGCAAATATCTGTCTAGAGACTAATACAGCTTTTGTTAACTGTATGCCAGCATTCATTGCATCAGATAAGGAGTGGGCAAAAAAATTCAAAGATAAAAACATCCCGATAATTGGCGATGATATAAAAGGTCAGGTTGGTGCTACCATCGTCCATCGAACTTTAGCACGACTGTGTGATGAACGTGGAACTAAAATAGAAAAAACATATCAAATCAACGTTGGCGGCAACACAGATTTTTTGAATATGAAGGAACAGGAGAGATTAGTAAGCAAAAGAATTTCCAAAACTGAAAGTGTTCAGAGTCAATTAACCGACAGACTTGATGATGAGCAAATCTATGTTGGACCATCTGATTTTATTCCATTTTTAGGAAATACTAAACTCATGTTCATGAGAATTGAGGGTAGACAGTGGGCAAACATTCCATATAATATGGAGGTACGGCTTGAAGTAGATGACAAAGCAAATTCTGCAGGGATAGTTATTGATGCTATAAGACTAGCAAAAATTGCCTTAGATAGAGGTATGGGTGGTCCCATAATACCTGCAAGTGCATATTTAATGAAACATCCTATTCAACAGATGACTGATCCTGTGGCAAAAACTGAACTTGAGAAATTCGTTAGTGGTGAATAATTACTACATCTAATTCGTAACGCCATAAAGTTTGTTAGTCAAGTCAACTAAACTTGTTCGCATTGATTATGCGACTGATCTAAAAATTAATTATATTGGTACATATTAAAAAGGTCGAAATCTTTGGCTTCAAGTCATTTGGATTTAAAAACACAATAGTGGACTTTGAACCAGGACTAATATCAATCTCAGGTCCAAATGGCTCTGGTAAAAGTAACATATTAGATGCAATAACATTTGCTTTAGGTGAGAACAAACCAACCGTTATGCGTGCACCAAGTTTACGTGCGTTAATGCATGATATTGAAGGTGCAGCAAGACGTGGTCCAAAGTTAGCACGTACGAGTGTACATTTTGATAATTCTGACAGGATGATTGCAGTGGATTCTGATACCGTCACAATCACTAGGGAGATGAGTGAAAAAGGTGAAAATGTATACTACTTGAATAAAAGCAAGGTTTTACGTAACAAAATTCTTGATCTTATGAATCTGGCAAATGCAGGATTGAATCAGATTAACAATGTTCAGCAAGGTACTGTTCAAAGGATATCTGAGATGAATGGTGAAGAAAAAAGACAGGTGATTGAGGATTTAATTGGATTATCTGATTTTGACGAAAAGAAAAAGGACGCTGAAAAACAGCTTTTAGCTGCCGATCAAAAACTTGCTATTGCATTAGCAAAAATGGGTGAAGTGAAAAAAAGAATTGATGAGTTAGAAGAAGATCGAAACAACAAATTACGGTATGATCTAATTGAACGTGAGTTAAATCGTTATAGAGCAATTTCGGCCGCAAGTGATTTGAAAACAATTATAGAACAAAAATCATCAAAACAAAAAAATCTCAATTCGATAAATTCTGATAAAAAACACATTGACGAGGAAAGATCTGTAATACGAAAACAGCGTATAGCGATACAGAAGCAAAAAGATGAATTTATGGACGAAGTTAATAGATACAATAAAGTAAAATCTGAAATTGAAACCAATTTAAGTACTTTTCAAAGAACTTTTGATTCTGCAGAAAGTTATATAGCTACAAGTACCAAGCGTTTGGAGTTTATCAACACACGTTTACCTGAATTATCTGAATCGTTAAGTACACTAAATACAGATCGTGAATCACTTGAATTACAAATTACTGGTTTAAAAGAAAAAGTTACAACACTTCGTGACAAAAGATATCTACTTGATGATGAATCTAAAGTAATTAATTCTCAAAGAAATGATGTATTAAAGAAACAAAGTCTCATATCAACACAAAAACGTGATGTAGATAAAAAAATTGAGAAGCTGACAGGCCGAAGAAATCGTACAAAAGTCTTAGTTGGAAAACTGGATAGCGAGATTATTGACGCAGATGAAAAAATTTCATCTAACAAAACAAAACAAGAAAGCTATGAATTGAATATTGATCTATTACATAAACAAAAAATTAAACTAGAACGTGCACTAAATAATCATAAACAACGCATTCAAGAAATTAATTTGAGATTAAAAAAATTCACTGTTAAGAAGCAGAACATTGAAAAAGATATTCACGAACTTACGGAACTTATTAATGCATCATCAAAGGGTGCTGACAAATATGAAACAAAAATAAAATTTGCAAAAGGAATAATGCATGAGGATTACTCTATATCTAAACTAAAGCATAATTCTGACAGTCTAGGAATTGAGGGGTTAGTATATGAAATTCTTAGATGGGATAAAAAATATGAGCGCTCTATCATGGCAGTTTGTGCAGACTGGATAAAGGCTGTAGTTGTAAAAGATTTCTCTACCCTCGTATCTCTTGCAGAATTTGTACAGGAAAAGAGGCTGCCTAAACTCAAAATTATACCATTACAGTCAATTCCAGATATTAAACCAGAATTACCAAATGACTCGGAATCAATCGGCTTACTCTCTGACTATGTTTCATGTGATGGCAAATTTAAAAAGCTAAAAACTCTCCTATTTGGAAATGTCATTCTGACTAAATCACGAAGCTCCGCAATCCGTTTATCAAAATCAGGATTTAAGGCAATTACATTGGAGGGAGAATTTTTTGAGGCCAGAAACACATCACTTGTAATTGATATTAACACAAAAATTTCCAAACTCACCAAAATCATCAATATGAGCGATTCTGTTGATGGATTACAATTGATGATTACATCATTACGTAAAACACTTCAAAAGAAAAAAATCACACTCAAAAAAATGGATGATTTAATCAAGTCATATGAAAAAAGATTTTCAATATCTGAGACTGGTATGACTGTAACAAATAATAGTTATACTGATTTAAAACAAAAAATTAATTCTTCCAATCAGACATTCACACAATTTACATCAAGAAATAATCAATTAGAGAGGAAAAAAGAACGATTAGCAAGAGAGTTTGTTACACAAAATTCTCAACTGGAATCGATCGAATCACAAATAAAATTGGTTAAAGAAAATTATGCTGAACCACAAATTGACAGTCTCGCGAATCAATTAACTATGTTAAATGATAAACTAGTAAATCAAGAAAATACTGAACGACCTATAAAAGCAGAATTAAAGGAATGTCAAGATAAACTTGCAACATTGATGGCTGATGATACAAGAGTTAGAAATGAAAAAAATACATCGCAGCACGAGTATTCAACATTAAACCAAGAGAAATATTCACTTGAAGTTGGTGTTCGTAAATCTGAAAAAGAAAAAGAACAGGCAAATGAAGAACTAATAAAATTACGTGAGAATGAGCAAGATTTGATCGCCACATCTGGTACATCTGTTGAAAAACAACAAGAATTTGATTCAGAACTTGAAAAATTAAGAGACAAGATCGAAGACTTTACAAGAGACATTGGAAATCATGAAAGAAGATCAGATAGTCTTGAACGAGATATATCCGATTTTAACCAGCGGGAATCAAAAATTAAGTCCTTATTACAAAAATTTGGATATGATGAGACAGTCGAAGTTTTTGATGCAGGATCGACAGTCAACTTACTAGAAAAAGAACAAGAAAGTATGAGGTCATCATTAAATTCAGGCTCACCATTGCAGTATGTACAAGTATCACAAGGCTACAAAACTTCATCAGATCACAAAAATACACTTCAAGAGGAGCGTAATACGATTGTTGCATTCATAGAGTCTGTTGAAAAAGACAAAAGACAAACATTCTTGGATGCTTTTGATACTGTTGACAAACAGGTTCGTGATGCATTCTCAAAAATGACAGGTGGAAATGCATGGCTAGAATTAGAAAATGAAGATGATATTTTTGCATCTGGATTAAATTACATATTACAATTCCCCAACAAACCAAAACGAGAATCTACATCAATTAGTGGTGGAGAAAAGTCACTAGCTGCAACAGTTTTTGTTTTAGCACTGCAAAAATTAAACCCATCACCATTTTACATGTTTGATGAAGTTGACGCACATCTTGATGCACCAAACGCTGCGAAATTATCAAAAATAATCAAAGAGCGCTCTGAGGGAAGCCAATTCATAATGGTATCACTAAAAGATTCAGTAGTTGAGAAGGCAAAGTTGATTTACGGTGTATTTCCAAAACATGGCGTCTCAAATGTTATTAAATACAAGGATAAACGCATGTTAAATTTCCAGGAAGAATCTTCTATTCCAAACTAATTCTATTCCTCTACACTCCATCTAATTTTTTTTTCTTTATACAGATTTTTAGGATCTGGTTCTGATATTGCTTCAATTAGTGCTTCTGTATAGGGATGTTTTGGTTTTGTCAGTACGTCATTGATATCTCCAGTCTCAACGATTTTACCATCATATAATATTATTATTCTATCTGCAAAATATTTTGCAGTTGCAAGGTCATGTGTAATATAGATAAATGATATTTTATGATTTTTTTGAATTTCATTCATCAGCTCTAAAATCTCTGCTCGTATTGATACATCTAACATTGATACTGGTTCATCAGCAATTATGACTTTAGGTTTTACAACCAGCGCCCTTGCAATAACAATTCTTTGACGTTGACCACCTGAAAGCATATGAGGGTATTTTTTAGCTATATCTTTTGCAGGTTCTAGCCTTACCTGTTGTAATGCATCTAACACCATTTTCTTCCGCGTCTCTTTATTTCCCATGTTATGAATTTCTAACGGTTCACTGATTATATCGAATATTCTCATTCTCGGATTTATGGAATCGTATGGATCTTGGTAAACCATCTGACATTGCATTCTAAGTTTTTTTAAATTTGAGGAATTACTGCTTACTTCATCTCCCTCAAAGAAAATTTTTCCTGAGTCAGGTTCAATTGCCCTAAGGATTAATTTTGCAATCGTCGATTTACCAGAACCAGATTGCCCTGCAATTGCTAAAATTTCATTGCGATTTAATGAAAAACTCACATTATTTGACGCTGTAATTTTTTCTGATTTTGATTGCAAAAAACTCTTTTTAGTAAAATTCTTGTTTAAACCCTCTACCCTGATAATTTCATTCACTGATTAATCTCAGAAAAACCCGTATATCAAAGGTTCAGCACTATGCTAAAAATATAGATAAGAAATTTATTCTGTTAAAAAACCGATTTTGAAATATGAGTACAAAATCTATGCAAAAGACAGTAGAATATGAAAGAATTATGGTACAAGATAATTTCGAATATTTCAAATCTAATAATACAAAAAAGCAGAGGACATTTGCAAAAGACATTAAATTATCCTTGGACCGTGAATCTAAATTCATTGATCCAAAATACTTCTATGATAATTATGGCTCACAACTTTTTGACAGAATATGTACATTACCAGAATACTATCCATACACATGTGAATTATCAATACTAAAAAATATCGCAAAAAATCCAGTGCCACATCTTACTAATGATGTTAGATTAGTTGAATTGGGAAGTGGGTCATCTAACAAAACACGACTTCTCATAGATGCTTTGTTTCGATCACAGAAGCAAGTTGAGTATTTTCCTATTGACATATCCGATGTCTTAATTGATAGTGCAAAAGAACTCTGTGATGGTTACAATAACCTTAAGGTCACAGGTATAATTGATACATACGAAAATGGTTTAGATTTTATTAAACACTATGATGAAAAATCAAACCTAATTACATTTCTTGGTTCAAGTTTTGGAAATTTCAACGAAGTGGCAGGAAATATTTTTTTGAAAAGAATTCATGATTTGATGAAATCATCAGATTATTTTCTAATAGGACTAGATCTGAAAAAAGATAGTAATGTTTTGTTTAATGCATATAATGATAAAAAAGGTCTTACTGCACAATTCAATCTAAATGTTTTAGAACGAATTAATCGAGAATTGGATGGAAATTTTGAAATCTCAAAGTTTGTGCATAAAGCATATTTTAACGAATCAAAAGGAAGAATTGAAATGTATCTTTGCTCACAATCAAATCAAACAGTGGTTATACCAAAGGCATCTCTTTCTTTGAAATTATTTAAAAACGAATTAATCCATACAGAAAATTCCTATAAATTCACTATATCACAGATAGATACCATGTTTGAAAAAGCAGATCTAGACATTATTCAACTATGGTTTGATGCCAAGAAGTATTTTGGTTTAATTCTTGCGAAAAGGTTTTAGCTATTCCTAATTTCAAATTATTGTAGAGTTCTATTTGGAAAGAATACAATTTCATAACTTATAGATATGAATACTAAATGTGAAGAGTAAGAAAAATGACTCAAAGTAATTACGAGATATTAGGAATATCTGATGGTTCATCAAGAGACCAAATTAGAATGGCATTTAGGGAATTAGCACTGAAGCATCATTCAGACCGAGGAGGTCATGATGAATATTTTATCAAAATAAAACAGGCATTTGAAGATCTTAAATCAGGAAAAAAATTCCCTGATTCTCCTGAAGAACGTGAAAGGAAGGCTAAGTTTTTCTGGGGAACAGATGAAGAAGAAAAAAAACGAAAAAACACTTTACTCTCAAACGATGTTGCGAAAGAAATGGCAAATGCTCAAGAATGGCTTAATGCACTAGGTCGAACTGAAGCATCAGGTCAGCGTTTATTTGGTTCCAAAGAACTTGGTGAAATAGAAATTGAGAGAAAACCATCAAAGGCAATATCAATTAAAGGTAAGTTTTGGGCAGGTAATCTAACACATGATAACGATGTGTTTATGTGGGGTAGTATTACGAATCCATATTTTTCTGACATTAAAAAATCAAAAACTCACATCCATCTCACAAATGGTACATTTAAGATGATGGAGCCCATAGAAAATGGCTTTAATATAGAGAATGGCGCAAAAATTTCTGTAAACCACGGTGATATCATATGTGGACATGTTAACGGAATACGTGATAGAGTGCCAGATCCTGATAGACGAGTTGGAATGTCAATAGAACGTGAACATTTTTCAGAGCTTCTAACCCCAAATGGAAAAATAGTTGCCGGTGATATCAGGGAAACAGTTTCACTAGATGCAGATGAAATTGCTGTATTGAATTTAGTTGATAATGTTAAAATCAAAGGAAGAAAAATACAGGTTTTTGGCTCTAAAGTAAGTTATGATGTTTTCATCGAATTGAAAGAAAATGGAATTTTACGGTTCTTTGATAGAGGATCTGGATTTGACATAAGTGATGATGCAATTTTAAAATTGGAAAATGGGAAAGAGTTTTTTCTTGATGAATTAAAAAACAAAAAACTTATTGGATTTGGTGGTCAAGAGATGACATATGACTTTCTAGATAATCTTAGCAGTTATTCTAAAACCTCTAATTGGTCATCAAAATTTTCTGCATTAAACTTCTTTAAAAAGTAAAAACTATGATTACTTTTTTGCACCAAGTGTCCTATTTTTTAATCTAAGTGAACTACTTTTACATTTTCGACATCTGGTTGCAGAGATATCTAATCGTGCTCCACACGAGACACAAATTTTCATATAGAGTCTTGCTTTTTGTGCAATCTGCTTTTTTAATGGATCTGCAACTGGCATGAGTGGTCTCATTTTATGCTATATTAATGCCTATTGACTATTCATCTTTCCTGCTAGAAGAATTGCAATTTCACCAGGTCTTTTTGCGACAGGAATATTGGCTTTTGTAAACATGTCTATTTTAGATTCAGCTGAACC
>CEVQ01038316.1_pt1 | contig 12185 bp, 11 predicted proteins | sample 356551 | NCBI WGS metagenome assembly CEVQ01 (sample SAMEA2623756, study PRJEB7988) | marine metagenome | biome: marine biome (ENVO:00000447); feature: mesopelagic zone (ENVO:00000213); material: "saline water (ENVO:00002010), including plankton (ENVO:xxxxxxxx)" | depth 250 m | reverse complement strand
CCTATTGTTCCCGGTATCATGACTATGGCGTTGATGGCCCAATTATTCACAGAATGGGCTGATCAAGATAGTCTTAAAGACTTGAATTTGGTATTTAGACAATCAGTCCCTCACAACAAACCTCTGATTATATCTGCTACAGTCACCGACACACGCCAAGAAGGTGTCGAGAATTTTATTGATTGTGACGTCGTAATGACCGGTCAAGAGAGCGAGCGTTACGTCATTGGTACGGCTACTGTTTCATTACCAAGTCGTGAGAATAAGTAAAACCAGACTATGCTTCACAAACTCCGACAAATTAGTATGCTAGTGTCAAATTTGCCGGAAACCGCCAGAGTGTATAAGCAGGCCTTGGGAATGGAATCGACCTTTGAGGACAAATCCTCAGTATATCACTTGAAATCACAGACTCTGCCTGCGGGTAATGGCACTTTTGTAGGGTTAATTCAGCCAAATACGGATACGGGCGCCATCAGTCAATATCTTATAAAGAGAGGACCTTGTCCCTATTTGATCACCTTTGAAACCAGGTGTTTCGACGACTTACTCTACAATTTGAAGGCCCTAAATGTTGTAATCACGGAAGAGGGACGAACCGATGCATCCAAATATGCGTTCCTCCACCCAAAAAGCACGAATGGAGCGTTCATAAAAGTGGTTGAAGCGCTCGATCCTACAGCTGAGTGGGTCGAAGATCGAAGCGATGTGAATGCAAATACGGTGTCGCCTAGAACTCTCCAGTTAAGGCAAGTGGCCGTATTGGTCAAGGATTTAGATAAAGCTACAAAACATTGGCAAGATACGTTTGGTGTCGTTCCCACCCGACGGTTTCAAATCAGTTTTACCGATCTAGAGATAGCGGTACTTCCCCTAGGTGACAAGAATACCTTTATTGAATTAGCACAACCGACGAGTGGGGATTCACCGTCGGCTCGATTTTTGAACAAGTATGGTGAAGGAATTTATCTGACTATATTTGAGATTCAGAATTCACTAGAACTAGATCTACATCTGTCCGGCCAAAATATTCGTTATACAACTTCGCGTCAGACCGATAACTACGTGAATCTGGGATTTAACAGCATATGGATTCATCCATCTGCCATTAGTGGGGCATTTATACAGTTGTCCGAGGTATTGGATCCTGTTAACCCGTGGCCACCTGCAGGCGACGCTTGGTACTAGAAGGCGTAGCTACTATTACTGGACTAAGATATTCTGTATTTTAATTGTTCTAACTTCAATTATTCTGAAGACCGATATGCGTAATAGAGGCATCTGGATGTTGGAGACCGAATGTACAGAGACTGGGATTAAAATCAAAATTGGCCAACCGTGGGGAGGAATTCATATATGTACGATTTAGGTGGGAAAGTGGCGGTGGTTACAGGAGCTGGTGGGAGACATGGTATAGGACGGGCTATCGCAACTCGGTTAGCCCTTGAGGGAGCTGATGTAATAGTAACTGACGTAGAGCAATCCCTCGAGGCCATCCGGCCCGAAGACAGACGGGAAGGTTGGGATGGGCTTACAAGTGTAGTCAAGGAAATTGAGGGCATCGGACGCAAATCGATGGGTATGTTTTCAGATGTTTCCGATAGCCACCAGGTCAACGAGATGATTACCCGAACATTATCTGAATTCGGGAAAATTGACATCTTGGTAAATAATGCCGGATCTCGGCCAGGTAAAGACCGAGTTCCAGTAGTTGAATTAGAAGAGGAAGCTTTCGATGAGGTTATGAGAGTGAACGTGAGGGGCACTTACTTATGCTCACAAGCTGTTGCCCGTCATATGATTGAGAGGGGTGGGAATGGGAAAATCATTATTATCTCATCTGGTGCAGGGAAGAAAGGGATCGCCCGATACGCGGCTTATTGCGCCTCAAAGTTCGCATTGATAGGGTTTACACAGTCACTCGCTCATGAATTGGCGCCGTTCAACGTTAATGTTAATGCTATATGTCCGGGTTTAGTTGATTCAGAGCGAGTGGATTTCATAGCGGCGGCATTGGTGCCCGAAGGTCAGTCAGCCGAGGAACATAGAGCTCTGATGGTTAGGGAGAGAAACACGAGAGTCCCCCTTGGCAGAATAGCTGTCGGAGACGACATAGCCAAAACGGCAGCATTTTTGTCATCAGGTGAATCAGATTATTTAACGGGTTTATCGATCAGCGTATCGGGTGGATCCGAAATGAATTAGCTAGAATTGATCCAGAAAGCTTATTTTGTAAGCACGTGCCTAATCGGACGGGGCCGAAGCTTACTTGTAACGGTGGCTCATCGAGATATGGCTTGAGGATCAATATCTATATATACTTACTCAATCTAAGGTGTAACACAGGTATAACATGGAACTAGACATAGATCAGGTTAAGCATTTGGCGTCATTGGCTAGAATCGACCTTTCCCTGGAAGATCTAGAAGAACTTTCTAAACAACTTGGCGATATATTCGATCAATTTGAGTCACTCCGGGGATTAAACCTTGAGAGCGTAGCCCCCACGGCGCATATAGCCGATTCAACGAATATAACTCGTGAGGACCAAGTGGGAAATTCACTAACGACCGACGAGGTCTTAGTTAATGCACCTGTGAGGAACGGTGACTTCTTCCAGGTGAATCCTGTATTAGAGGAGTGAATTGTCTAATCTCTGGGAATTGTCGATTAAAGAAATACACTCTGGTCTGTCCAGTGGGGAATTCAGTTCGCATGATCTGGTCATGTCCTATATAGAAAGAGTACGGAAGGTTGAGCCTATCGTACAGTCGTTCATTTCGGTGACAGAATCTCTCGCTGTTGAGCAGGCAGCTAAAGCTGACGAAGCTATATCACGGGGGGAATCCCATATTCTGACCGGTGTGCCGGTACAAATCAAAGATATTATATCTACTGCCGGAATCCCAACTACATGCGCTTCCAAGATGCTGGAGAATTATGTCCCTCCGTTTGATGCAACTGTGGTAACTAAACTGTTGAATCAGAACGCGGTCATACTCGGGAAAGGTAATATGGACGAATTTGGGATGGGGTCATCCTGCGAACACTCTGCCTTTCACTCTACTCATAATCCCTGGGATCCGAAGAGAGTGCCGGGTGGCAGCAGTGGAGGAGGTGGGGCATCGGTGGCTGCTAATGAAATTGCATACGCCCTGGGGTCTGATACGGGAGGAAGCATTAGACAGCCGGCCGCTTTTAATGGAGTGGTAGGGCTCAAGCCAACCTATGGTTCTGTAAGCAGGTATGGTCTCGTAGCATATGCATCATCATTTGACCAAATAGGACCGATTACGAAGACCGTTCACGATTGTGCAATAGTCTTTGATGCTATCAAGGGTCCCGATGCGTCGGACGCTACTTGTGTATCTCGTACTTACGATGAAATATCTGCCAACTTGGACCAGAGTTTTACTACTTCCACTCCATTGAAAGCTGGGAGTCCAATTCGTATCGGTATTCCAGAAGAGTTTTTTACAGAAGGGATATCCCCTGGAGTCAAAAAGGTAATAGATGACGCTATCAGACAATTAGAATCGTTGGGAGCTATGCTTGAGCCGGTATCATTGCCAAACACAGTACATGCTCTGGCCTGCTATTATATTATCGCCCCATCGGAATGTTCTGCTAATTTAGCCCGATTTGATGGAGTTAAGTTCGGATATTCGGACCGTAATACACCAGATATGTGGGAATCAATGGAGAGAACCCGTGGGCATGGGTTTGGACCGGAAGTGAAGCGCCGTATTATGATGGGGACCTACGCCCTCTCTAGTGGTTACTACGAAGCTTATTACACAAAAGCACAACGCGTTAGGACCTTAATTAGACAAGAATACGACGAGATATTTAAGAAAGTAGATGTGCTGGTCACTCCAACATCCCCGGTTATAGCTTTCCCGCTTGGCGATAAGTTGGATGATCCGGTTGAAATGTACAATGTGGATATATGTACTATACCTGCTAATATCGCCGGGTTGCCGGCTATTTCTGTTCCCTGTGGTTTTTCAGAAAATATGCCAGTTGGTATGCAATTGATCGGGAAAGCATTTACAGAACCTCTACTATTTGACGTAGCGTATGCGTTTGAACAGTCTACCATGTGGCATCAGATGAAACCCCAGATCTAATCAAGGTGAATTTTAATGCTTAATCGTAATCGAGTTAAAGAAATCCTTAACAGAGAAGCTTCGGGGGGGCAGGTCCTGGTACAAGGTTGGGTTAAGACTAAACGCTCATCAGGTTCAGTCTCCTTCCTCCAGGTGAGTGACGGGTCAACTCTAAAGGATCTCCAAATAGTCATTGAGCCATCCCTTCCAAATTATGAAATTGTAGAGAGTATCAATACTGGATGCAGTATCAGTGTGGCCGGTGAATTAGTTAGTTCCGAGGGTAAGGGGCAAAAGTTCGAGGTTAAAGCGAACGAATTGAAATTGCTGGGCTCATCTGACCCTGATACCTACGTTTTACAAAAGAAGAGGCATACACTGGAATTCCTTCGAGAGAATGGTCATCTGCGCCCGAGGACCAATACCTTTGGGGCAATGGCCCGTGTTAGGAATGCGACTGGTTATGCCATACACCAATTCTTTCAACAAAATGGCTTCCAGCACATCCAAACACCCATGATTACGGGGAGTGACGCCGAAGGTGCTGGGGCAATGTTTCGAGTTACCACATTGGATCCATACACGGCCTCTGAGAATAAAGATGCCGGCGACTATTCACAAGACTTTTTCGGTAAACCTACTTTCCTAACCGTCAGTGGTCAACTAGAGGCCGAGATATTTGCTTCAGCCTTATCGGATGTCTACACTTTTGGTCCAACTTTTAGAGCCGAAAATTCGAATACCACTCGCCATCTCGCGGAATTCTGGATGGTTGAACCAGAAGTAGCTTTTTGTGATTTGGGGGGGTTAGCCGAGTTGGCTGAAGAATTCCTTAAATACATTTTCACGCAGGTTTTAGAAAATTGTTCTGAGGACATGGAGTTCTTCAATCAATGGTATGACAAGACAGCGATATCTACGTTAGAGTCAATAATCGAATCGGACTTCGAGAGATTGACTTATTCAGAAGCGGTGGAGATTTTGCTTAAAGCAAATCAACAATTTGAATTTCCGGTAGAGTGGGGGTTGGATCTGCAATCTGAGCACGAGCGTTATATCACGGAAGAAGTAGTCAAGCGCCCGGTTGTCGTAACTGACTACCCAAAAGACATAAAAGCCTTTTATATGCGATTGAATGATGACGGAAGAACCGTTGGTGCTATGGACGTACTGGTGCCCAGGATTGGGGAGATCATAGGAGGAAGCCAACGGGAGGAACGCTATGACGTATTATTAAGTCGGCTCAAAGGCTCCGGACTTGATGAGGACAATTATTGGTGGTATTTAGATTTAAGACGATTCGGTAGTGTCCCTCATTCGGGATTTGGATTGGGATTCGAGCGTACAGTGCAGTTCATTACAGGTATGCAGAATATTAGGGATGTAATTCCGTTCCCGAGAACTCCAAATAATGCCGAATTCTAACAATAGTTGGTATGTTATTCGCGGTTGATTAGGTCCATTAACGTTGGATTTGTTGTTCAATAGGTTGTTTTTGGGTTAGTTTGGATCTTTGTTGACTGCCAAAACAGCCGCCGAATATAATTATCTGCGAGGAAGACTTGCGTTATTTACCGGTGTCGAATAATGTCTGAGGGAAGAGGCATATAAAATTCATTATCCTGAACCTCCCCTTTGGGTGATGGTCTCAGCGAAACAGGAGGCACGATGACAACTCACGAAGCGGTATTACATCCCCCAGCTTTGATAAATGAGCTTAAGAAAAACAACATATCTCACATAGTATGGTTGCCCGATAGTGAAACTAATTTCATGTATCAGATGCTTCAGGCAGAACCAACTATAGATTTGGTACCCGTTTGTCGCGAAGGCGAGACCATGGCAATTGCTGCCGGACTCTGGGTAGGCGGAAAAAAGCCGGTCGTATTAATCCAGAATACAGGGATATTCGAATCAGGTGATTCTATCAGAGGGTTAGGCCTGGACATTAATCAACCTCTAGTGATGCTTATAGGATACAGAGGCTGGACTCGTAGAGGAGCTACTCCAGACTCGGCTGCTAGATTTACTGAACATATCCTCCATGCCTGGGGTATAAATTATTATCTGATTGAGACAGACGAAGACGCGGATCGAATTGGGCTGGCTGTGGAAGAAGCAGATAGGACCCAGCGGCCTGTAGGAGTATTGATAGGTGCTGAGTTCGGATCTGAGTAAAATGCGGAGGAATATCTAATCATGATCAATAATCAAGATGCAGTAAAAGCGATTGATAATAAGAGAGAGGGAGCGATCATTGTACCCACAATGAACGCAAATAACGTCCATTTTGGGTTGCCTACTGTAACGTCTAACCAGGAAATGGACTTGCCAGTCTCCGGTGCAATGGGTAAAGCTTCATCGCTCGCTTTGGGGTTGGCTTTAGCTCAGCCGGATAAGAAAGTGTTTTGCCTGGATGGGGATGGAAGTTTATTGATGAATCTTGGGACTCTGGTAACTTTATCCAATAAGGCTCCGAAAAACCTCTATCACTTTCTATTCAATAACAATGTATATGCCGTTACGGGAGGGCAGCCAATTCCTGGCGCCGAAGTATCTGACTGGGAAGGAATGGCAAAAGGGGCTGGCTATGCATCTGTATTTTCGTTCGACAACCTTGAGGACTTGACTACAGGGTTGGATGAAGTATTGGCCTGTGAAGGTCCAGTATTCATTCACCTGCGTGTCGAGCCAGAGGTTGAGAATACGCCCGTCCAATTCCGTCAAAGGCCCAGCAGAACAGTACAGCAGGCTTTTAAAGATCTGCCGCAGGCTCTGGGAGTCAAATAGTTTTTGAAAGGACGGAGTTAGGCTTAATTACGCATGCCGCGACGCTAATCCAATCGCTTCGCGGCATTTGATATTCTGAATATGGTTAACTTTTTGATACGAGGTATTTTAGGACGGGTTGTTGGCTATGCCGGACTAGTATTGGGATTCTGGCTGCTATACAAGGCTTTCCTATCTACTTTTCTAATAACAGGTCTGTTACTGGGGATCTGCGGGTCGGGGACGATCTTATTGGCTTTGTATGTCCTTGTCAGAATCAGGCGGATCCCGGAAAATTTAGTAACTAGAGAGTTAGGGAAAACCGAAACCGAGGTAACTGATGATCCCATCAATCGAAGCAGCCCGAGCGATTAATTTCCACCGTAAAGACGCTATAGTAGTCTCGACATCCTCGGCGTTAAGAGATTGGAACGCGGTATCAGACCGGCGGGAACTTGACGTAGATCTTACGGATTGCATGGATCGGGCTCCAGGAGTTGGATTAGGTTTATCTCTGGCACAACCCGATAAACAAGTACTGGTTTTGGACTGCGATGCAACGCTCAGAACTGATCTGGCAGCTTTTGCTACCATTGGTGAATCGAAAACCTCAAATCTTGTCCACTTTGTTTTTGAGGATTTGAGTAATGTTTCAACGGAAGGTCTTCCAGTCGAGGGTCAAAATAATATCGATCTCCAAGCCATGGCCCTGGGTGCCGGGTATGCTGGAACTTACAGGTTTAGCGATGTAGAGGAGTTATTTCTCGGATTGGAGTCGGTTTTATCTCAGGAAGGTCCTATTTTAGTGATGGTGGAGGTCGGGAGAGATTCAGATCAACTCCCATTCCCTGAAAGGAGCATGGCTGAGGGGTGGGCGCTAGTTCGAGAGACCCTGAGTATTAATGAATAGAAGAGCATCCCTTTACACCGGACGTTTATGTATCCTGATATCGATTCCGGTATATTTGATCGTTGAACACCAACACGAATCAAGTCTATTAGCGGTTCTTAATCAATAACTTGGGTACTACTACCCAGAGGGTAAAAAGTGTTACAAAGGCGCCTGCTGCTGCTAATATTTCCATGTTGTCTACTCACACTTCAGTTTGTATATCGATATTATGCCTTTCAAATATTTCGTAGGTTTTGCTTATTTGTTAAATCTTTGTTACTGAACGAATCGGTTGCGATGTGTGTGATATAAATGTCCCGGAGCTGAATTAAATAAAAAAATCCGGTGGGAAACCCACCGGATTTTTTTATTGTATCGGCGATTGATTATTTATTTTTCAGTAACAACTTAGGAATTACCACCCAGAGACTAAAGAGTGTTACGAATGCGCCTGCTGCTGCTATTATTTCCATGTTGACCACCCCTCCTCAGTTAATACACTGTTAGTATGCCCGGAAAGTGTTTCAAAGAGTTTAATAAGTTGTTACATTTTTGTTAACCAATTTAAAGTTCTGTATAGGTCTTTAAGGCGTGCTCTGATTCATCTAGACCAAGAGTCTCCTCGGAAGCTGTAACTCGGACTCCCATAGTTGTTTTGAGTAAGAGAAACATCAAGAAGCCGGTTCCAAGGGCCCAGGCCAGAACCACACCCATGCTTATTAATTGAGATACGATCTGTAACCCGTTGCCTGCAAGTAGCCCCGTAACTCCATTATTACCATTGGCAAATATTCCGACGGCTAATAAACCCCACAGGCCAGTTGTCCCATGGACTGATATTGCACTTACTGGATCATCAATTTTGAACACCTTTTCAATAAAGGATACTGACACTATCATGATTGGGGCTGCGATCCCACCGATGACTACGGCAGCCCAGGGAGCTACAAATGCGACTGGTGCTGTTATCCCCACTAATCCAGCAAGGGACCCATTGCAGGCTAAGAGTATGTCGGTCTTACCAGTTTTCACCAAACCAATATAGAGCGCTACGACAGCGCCGGTTGCGCCTGCCAGCAATGTATTTATAGCATTTAAACCTATGGAATCTCCCGTATTAATATTGAAGCCAAACCATCCAAAGAATAAGATAAAAGTCCCTATAACTACAAACGGGATGCTATGTCCTTGGAGGATATTAGCTGTACCGTCTTGATTGAATTTACCTATCCTAGGCCCCACTACTGCTGCCCCTGCCAGAGCGATGAATCCACCGACGGCATGTACTACACCAGAACCTGCATAATCGGATGCTGCTGGTAACCCAATGGCCTCTAGATTGCCAAGCCATCCTCCTCCCCATACCCAGTGGCCGTATAAAGGATATATGACCGCACCTATCAGAAAACTATAAGCCAAATATGTCTGTGTCTTGGTTCTTTCCGCCATAGCTCCAGCTACAATTGTAGCTGCTGTTCCGGCAAACACCATTTGAAATACCCAGTCAACATAGGTTTGTCCATCTGCTGCATCTAGCAAAAAGAAGTTAGTGGTACCTATGATACCCATTGCAGATGTTCCCCACATTAAAGCGAACCCAAATGCCCAGAAAGACAGGGATGCTATCGCGAAATCCATAAAACTTTTCGTCAGATAATTTGTTGTATTTTTTGATCTTATGAGTCCGGCTCCCAAAAACGCAAAACCAGCTTGCATGAAAAACACTAAAAATGCGCCAACCATCCATATAACGTTGGTACCCTGATCAAGTTTGGCTGGATCAGATGTGACGTCCTGAGCAAATGCGATGTTATAGGCACCTAAAATGCTTGCTGCCAGTATTCCGGCTGCGATCAGCGGTAAACTCTTTCGCAACATGACACCCTCCTGCTTCTAGTTGGATGGAGTTTAATCTCGTGATGTTACATAGAGGTTTCGGTTTGATTACTATATTGTTACCAAAATGTAACTTTTGTGTGTCGAGATAGTGAGCTAAAAATCAAAGGTGATTAACAAATCCTAATCAAACGGATGGTTCACACCCCTAATATCGTAAAGATGTTACTGGGGAGAACCTCTCGGATAAATATGAATTACAGGTTAGGCGGTAGATCGGAAGAAGCATTTCTTGGTTAATCTAGGCGAAGTGGCTACTCCTGTAGTACCAAAATCTGTTGAGCCACGTTATAACCTAGGGAAACCTCCCCTAGGTTTGTATCAATGGTCAAGACTCCTCTGTAAGGAGCGGTTTCCAATACTGATACTTTTCCACCAGGGGTGATTTGCCATTCATCTAAAAATTTCAATAAGTCGATGTCCTCTTCGGGGATCCTTTCGACTACGTATGCCGAACCGGCTGTGGCTTGGCCCAAATCTATGGCTCCTTTCGGGGCATAGGGTTCGCCAGTTCCGGGTATTGGGCGCCCAAATGGAGATTTGGTCGGATAACCAAGACATTCTGTAAGCTTTATCTGGAAATCGTTGGACATGCCATGTTCCAATTGGTGTGCTTCAACATAAGCTTGATGAAGATTCATTCCCAGTAACCTGACTACTAGCCATTCAGCCAATCTATGACGACGTGCAATATCTTCACCACCCTTAATCCCATTAGCGGTCAGTCGAATTTTTTTATCTGATCCGACATTTACTAGTCCCTGTTTTTCCATCCTTCGCACCATACCAGCAACCGATGGGACCGATGTTCCCAATCCTTCTGTAAGTGGTAACTGCTTTAAGTTGTCTGTAAGTTGAGTGACGGTCGGAAAGTCTGAGTCTTCCCAAAGTTTGTATAACGACAATAAGTAATTTTCAGTTACTGGTGAATGATGGTCGTCAGTTGTATCAGTGCCTGATCCTACTGTTGGTACAGGTCCCGAAGTAGATTTGGGCATGCTTATTCACTATAAACTAGAGAGATTAATCAAATTTGATCACGAGTTGTGTCACTTAGATCTATAATATCAGAGAGGTATTTGAGAGTCGATAGATAGACCTTGGCTGAAAGCTCTCAGGGCGTGTTCATGACGGAGAGTTATTTTCACCTGGGCGCCTAGCGGGAAATCGTTCGTGTGAGCCAAGAGGCATCTCACGGTTTCTCCGGTGCGCAACTTAACATAGTACAAAAAGGAAGCTCCCCTGAATTCTTTAGACTCGATAGTCCCATTGGGTTTATCAGAGCAAAGTGAGCAGTCGAGGCAGTCAGGTCGTACCATTACTTCAAATGAGCTTGGGTTTTTAGTTAATATATCTAGAGGACATTGCAGATTGCCAATAGGGGAAACGATATCGGATCCTTCTAAGTGGGCGTTAACAAAATCTGCCATCCCGATAAACTCTGCGACAAATTTGGATGTAGGCTGGTGGAATATGGAATGGGGGACATCGAACTGTTGGATATTACCTTGATTCATCACCGCGATTTTGTCACCCATCACCAAGGCCTCTTCTTGATCGTGAGTAACAAAAATTGCGGTAGTGGAGTTTTTCTTAAGAATCTGTCTCGTATCTAACCGTATTTGGTCACGGAGAGAAGGGTCTAAGTTTGAAAAAGGTTCGTCAAGTAATAGCAGTTCTGGTTCGGGGGCTAGCGCTCTTGCCAAGGCAACCCGTTGTTGTTGCCCGCCAGATAGTTGGTGGGGCATTCGATCTGACAAACCATTTAGTCCCACAAGGTCCAATACATCATTAATTATGTCCTTCCGAAAGCTATTTTTCGTCAACCCGTATTCTACGTTTTGTTGGACGGTCAAATGTGGGAACAGAGCGCCATCCTGAAACACCATCCCTACGTGCCTCTTCTCTGTGGGTATCTCTTTGCCCTGATATGACACGAGTCTATCCCCAAGAAATATGGATCCTTTGGTAAGTCGTTCAAATCCGGCGATTAATCGCAATAAAGTGGTCTTGCCGCACCCACTGGGGCCTAGTAAGGATACAATCTGCCCTTTGCTAATCGAGATGGAAAGGTCTGAAATGGCGCCCACCTGGCCATACGCCTTGGATATTCCCTCGCATCGTAAAATCACAGATGTTGCGGTTGCTAACATGAAGTTTCCGAATGTTTGCAAAACGAGTACAGAGAGCTGTTCCAACTTACGCTCATTGGGTTCATGTGAAAACTTATCAACTGCATCCGTGACCTTTGCCTTGCCCACCTTAACATAATAGTGTGCATGTGTAATTAATCTATATGAGTCAGCATGAATTTAAAAGTTAGTGTGCCAAGATTGCAATAAAGTGTATTTACATCGGGGGTACTTGTCAATAAGGCTAAATATCATGGGGAACAATCTTACCCAAATTGGGCTGGTTGATATTAAAGCCAACTATGCATTGGTATCATGGATATACCGGATTGGATTAATGGGGGGGTATACGCCTATATAAGATGCTCTTTTGAACGACGTCATGAG
>CEVQ01002208.1_pt1 | contig 12207 bp, 9 predicted proteins | sample 356551 | NCBI WGS metagenome assembly CEVQ01 (sample SAMEA2623756, study PRJEB7988) | marine metagenome | biome: marine biome (ENVO:00000447); feature: mesopelagic zone (ENVO:00000213); material: "saline water (ENVO:00002010), including plankton (ENVO:xxxxxxxx)" | depth 250 m | reverse complement strand
GAAGACGTGATTACAGTAGGTGCATTGGACAAGGATACCGCAATTGCGGTATACTCCAGTCAGGGACCGACTGAAGAAGGGCGGATTAAGCCAAATCTGGCATTTGTAGGAAGCAGTGTAAACGCTCCTGATGCGAATACTGGGGACGGTTACGTCGCTCTGTCAGGGACTAGTATGGCTACTCCTGGTGCAGCGGGCGTGGGTGTCTTGATGTTCCAAGCGAACCCGGATCTCAGTCCATTCGATATTCGTAACATTATGCAGGAGACGTCTACTTACAGGCAGTGCCACTACATGTTTGCAAACGAGCCATGCGCCGAGGACCTGATTCCTAAGAATCGCCAGAATAACGTATACGGGCACGGCCATGTCAATGCTCAGCCTGCAGTAGAAGAGGCTGCGAACTACCATTACGAACTCAGTCTGGCTCTGAATGTCACATTAGCTAGTGAATACGGCCTAGACAATCGAGTCTACATCAATCAAGGTGATTCGGTTTCATTCAATCATGAAGGCGGTGTGCAGAGGGTGCAATGGCGCACTTGGGATATGCGCGATAACTGGATGGACCTAGCTGATTTTTCGGTTGGTGACGAGACTTTTGAGGTCACTCACGGGCTGTTAGTGGACCGGCTTCGTTTCCTTCCAAACAACACTGTCGAAGGTGACCAAGTCATCCTAGTTCGAGTGATTGCTGGCGATGAGGCATCTACCAACCTGGCTGTCGGAATCCACATAATGGCCGATGAGAAGATTGTGCAATCGGATTCGGGAAGTTCGATTATGGGAGTGATAGTAGGTATACTCATTCTACTAGTTCTAGTCCTGTTGGTCACACTGGTATTCGCTGGCATGCAATTACGCGAAAGAGGATTCTTCGATAGTGATGAATTGATGGAAGATGATGCTGAATCTATACCACTCAATGGTGTGCTTGTGAGTGATGATGATGAGGTCGCTCCTGATGGTGGCTAACAGCGCCATAATTCTCGCCGCAGGTGCTAGTGAGCGTCTGGGCACACACAAGGCATTGGTAGAAGTTGGAAATCAGACTCTTATTGAGTCAGTTTTCAACAGATTAGAACGTGCTAATCTAGAAGTTACGATAGTGACTAGAGGTTCGCTTGCAGATTCTATTCGGGCACTTCTACCAGAAGCTAATGTCATAGTCAATCCGACTCCCGAACTAGGTAGAACCGGGACCATACAGTGCGGAATTAACGAGATTGGGATTGGTCCGGTTCTGATTGCACCGGTGGACAGGCCCGGATTCAGTCTCGACACGGTCAATTTGCTTTGTAGAGTGGAAACCACCACGGCTCCCGAGTACAATGGAAGGGGTGGGCACCCAATTGCACTAACTTCACAAGATTGCGAAGCAATTCTCAAAGCTAGGCCTGATGTCCCTTTGCGTGATTTGATTAATGCCTCAAGGATAGGAGTGAACGACCCTCATTTGCACCTGAACATCGACACTTCTAGCGATGTTGAAGAGATGATTAAGGTTGCAGATTCTCTGTAAGAGACGGGTACTCTCCAATAAGCCAAAAGAAAGCCAATCCGACAATTATGGCTGGAAGCGTAGTGTGTATGGTAGCCCATATTGAAGCCACCTTGTGTCGCACCAATAGAGGGAAGAGGGCATCTCCGTCCTGTGAGATGGCGTTGGCTACTAAGGCCGGGAAGGAGATTACTCCCTCGACATATGCGGATATGGCAATAATCTGAGGTCCGCAACCGGGAATCAGACCCACAGCTGCAGCGGCAAATACAGCGCCGATTCCAGCTCCCTGCTCGGCGAGATCTGCCTCACTGATGCCAGAAGCAATCATTCCAAATTCGAACGCAAGATAGGCAATCAGGACCCAGAACGTCACGAATGCGGTTTCTGAGGCTGCGTGAACCAGTGTCTCATCGAGTGAGTTGAGTTTGTCCCCGATGGTTGCCTCAGTATCGTCTCCAAGGAAGTTCTTCGAAGACACATACAGGATTATTGACAGTGATGTTCCAATGAAACCTACCCAAGTAACTAGGCCATCCCGAGTTGTTGGGTCCCAGACCAATTCTGGAGCATATTCGGGATCCTGTGAGTACCAAATCAGCAGAAGGATGGCAAGGCAAAAACCGACTGCGGTAATCGCCCACCAGACTCTGTATCCCTGGTGAATAATTCTGTAACCGAGCCCATCGGGCACCTCCCTAGGCATGTCCTCGATTACCGAGCCCTTACCTTCCATCTCTCTAGCTGCATCTTCCCCTAGTGGTTCGCTGGAACCGAACTTCGGTCCGAACCGACCTACGGGAGAAGACGGTGTCACTTCCAGTGAATCTACGCCGTAACCCCATACCACGGCGACGATAAATGAGGTCGCGTGTACGGCAATCACTGGTGTGAGGAATGCGGAGTTCTGGAATACTGCCCCAATCAAAACGAATGCTGCGTCTCCGAGTGTAGCAATCAAGGTTGCAATTACTGTTCCGTAGGTGACATATCCACGTGCGTACATCGGCATTACGATGATTGCTCCGCCACAGCCGGGAGTCAGGCCCATCAATGCTCCAATTGCCGGCTGGAAGCGCTTGTTCTCTCGTATCCATGCTACAAAACGCCCTGCTGTAACATACTGAAGCCAACTGAATAATAGCACCATTGCCGCAACGAAAACAGTCACTGCGAGGAATGCATCTCGCATGGAGACGACGAGAATTTTGAGAATTTCGCCCGTGCCGACGCCGGATGACATGAGGATGTCCCGAACAGTTAGTCATATCAAAGTTAGTCGGAGTTCTTGTGAGCGTAATCCCAAAGGCTCAGTAGCCGCTCCCGGTTCCGTGACGAAGGCCGTTCTGACATGGGTTCTCGGCATGCTCGATAGAGGTCATAGTGTAGCTATGGCTTCTGTAATAGAGGCCAGTGGCAGTGTTCCGGGCAAGCCGGGAGCTCGTTTGGCGGTGACAGAGAAGGGTGCGAGATTCGGTACCGTAGGAGGGGCTGGATTGGAGATGAAGGTCGAGAACGCTTTGAGAGGTATGCTCAACGGAGGACGTGCAGAAGTTCGCCAGAAGGGAGGGAGGGTCGAGACCTTTGTGCTCTACAAGGATGCGAAGGAACAAGAAGCGACGCCTCTCGACAGCCTATGCGGAGGTAGAGTCACGGTGTCGATGGAGGTAATGGATCCCGTTCCTCACGTTCTGATTTCTGGTGGCGGCCATGTTGGTCGATCAGTCGCACTGGTATGTGATACTCTTGGGTGGTCACACAGTGTCTTCGATGTCAGAGAAGACTATGCTAACGAGGATGCGTACCCATATGCTTCCGAGTTACACCCTAATTCCGTGGATGGATTCCTCAAAGAGGAGGATTCAGAATCTCTCTCTAGGTTCTCTGATATTTTGCTTCTCGGTCATGACTGGTCAGTCGACCAAGATATGCTGCTTGGTCTACTAAGGAAGTCGGGCGGAGAGGGTCGTCCGAGAATAGGTGCGATTGGTTCGAGAGTCAAGTGGAAGGCATTCAGAGAGGCTGCCATCGCCCAAGGCATTTCGGAAGAATTGGTGGACTCGGTGAGATGCCCGATTGGCCTCGAGATAGGGGCTGAGTCTCCCGAAGAGATAGCCGTCGCGGTTTGTGCGGAGATAATGGCTCTCGAGAAGGCTTGATTATTCGACCAGTTCTGTCTCGTCTTCTTCAACGACAACTGTGTTGGACTTTACTTCGATTACCTTGGTCGGTGGTTCCTCGGTTACATGCACGACTTCCGGCTGCCTTTCCAAACTGGGAATAAATGTCGCGATAGAAACCCAAAATAGGACAATGACGAGAATCGGAGTCATTGCATTCCTGACTGCTACAGTCAGTTCCTCATTTTCAAAGAGAGAGATGTATCCCCACAGGAAACCCACTAAGAAAGTGATTAACAATAGTATAGAGCCAACTATTGCTAATCCTACTCTAACGGGCATCTTTCGGAATGAAGAGAAGACGAAATTGACAATATTGGACATATTTCGGCTGCAGAATCGAAAGAATCTCGAAAACAAGGCGCGGCCGAAGAAACTCATTGCTAACGTTTGAGCGTCTCCAGCAGTACTCATGAACATGCCGAGAGAAGAAACCAAAGACGACTAAGACTGAAATCTAGCAGTCTACACGGGTGCTCATGCGAAGCGTTGCCATAGTCCTCTCATTGCTAGTCATCGCCACGCCGTTGAGCGGGTGTCTGCTATGGGCTGATGATGCACCTCCGGAGGTTTTGCCGGAGGAGGAGGAGGATTTTGGGGCTTTCAGCGTGGTTGCCCCAATTGACACCGGAATCAACGTCTATCACAATCACTTCAGGATGGCTGAGGATTACCCTCAATGGCTACTAGATGGTCTTGGCGTGAACAAAATCTGCGATGTCACCCTAAATGGGACTTGGCAGGAGAGATACGAGGCCGACAAGGAGGTTTGCTGGGACAACATAACCTCAGAAGATATCGTCTGGTTCAGAGGTACCAGAATCATCGGCACAACGCCTGATGATAACACCGACATTCCAATTCTAGATGATCCTCAGGACGGGCATGGGACTGCAGTGACTGGATCGGTAATCAATGCTAATCCAAATGCTGTAATTTTCTTTGTAGAGGGGTTTAGCGATGCCGCTGTACTAGCCGCTGCAAACCAACCTCTCGTAGACATCATCACAACCAGTTTCGGGCCGATAGGTTCCATCCCAGTTCCTGGTATTGAAGACGCTACCAAGGTAGCTGTGGTTCAAAACAAGAAGATTCACACAGGAGCTGCAGACAACACTCCCTCGCCTGCCGTGCAGGACCCTACTGCAGGGCCGCCATGGAGTATCGGGGTCTCCGGCTATGCCGAAGAGGGTGATGACCAGAAGGAGACCATGAGTGGCTCCTACCCAGATGTGGCTGCGGATTGGACACAAAACCTGCCTAACCATGATGACATCGACGGTTATCACGAGACTTCCGGGACCTCTTTCGCCACCCCTAGAACCGCTGGTCTTCTCTCCAAGGTCCTGATGTGGCTCAGGTCCGAGTTCGGAGACATGTCATCTGGAGCCGATCCTGAAATCAGAGATGGCCTGATGGTAAACGGGACCAATTTCACTCTAACCAATGATGACCTCAGAGATGCGTTGAACCTATCTGGCTGGTATCCATCGTTCAATACATGGGATCCTCTCTCGGGAACGACTCCAATTTCTCCCGTGGCACCGTGTACACAGGTTGGTTGGGGTGTTGTCAATGAGAGCAATGTTCAGCCCATAATCGAGCACCTGAATGGAACGGCTACGATGCCTTCGCGCCCTAGTGATGTAGTGATGTGTATGGAAGCCAACCAAGCCATCAGAGAAGCGTATTGGGGATAATTTTCCTGAGCATACAATACCAAATTGACCCCCTTGGGGTCAAAGGAATACTCAAAGGGCGCTGCTCTCGGTGACCTGCTGATGGTTCAGTTCAGACTCCCCATGCTGCCCCGCTCTGGGCAGCTCCCTTGGAATGCCGAGGTGAATGGGGAAGAGGCTTCTCTGCACATCGATGGAAATGCCATTCTCCTCGATGTGTTACGTGACCAAGTCGGCAGTCTTGGTACCAAGCGAGGGTGCGACATGGGGACCTGTGGGTGTTGCAGCGTTCTGATTGATGGAGAGCCACGACTGTCTTGCCTAACTTTGGCCCAAGAGGCATCTGGGTGTTCAATCACTACAGTCGAAGGATTGTCTGACGGGCATCACCTGCATCCCATCCAGCAAACATTTGCCGAGTGCGGAGGGAGTCAGTGCGGCTTCTGCACACCAGGATTCCTCGTGGTCATTTCGGCCCTACTGGAAGAGAATCCTCAGCCTGATGATAGTGAGATCAAATGTGCAATCGAGGGGAATCTGTGTCGATGTACAGGGTACCAGCAGATAGTTGATTCTGTCAGGGCGGCATCTGATATTCTGACTTCGGGAGAGCCTACTGAAAATCCAACTAGTGCCAAGAGTGATCCAGACCCGAGTCTGTCCAATGGGGGCGATTAATTGTCCGATAAGAAGCGAGTAGAGGGGTATCGTCAGCAGAGCGGCAAACTGCACTTCCCTCGGCCCGGCTCAGGAGGAAGTCTTGGAACCAGCAAGCCCAGAGACGAAGAGGCGATTGCTGCATCGAAGGCTACAGAAGGCCATCGTCATGACGAGTTAATCACAGGCTCTACCATCGGCAAACCGACGGGTTTGGTAGATAGTCGATGGAAAGTCACCGGTCAGGCCCAGTATGGCGATGACATACGACTCCCAGGTGAGTTAATCGGTAGGATTGTCAGATCGACCAGACACTATGCTAGGATTCTATCGATTGATGCTTCCGCAGCCTTGGAGTTGCCAGGAGTAGTCGCCATAGCAACAGGAGAGGATGCTCCTGCTAGATTCGGAGTTCTGCCGGTGACCAAGGATGAACACGCCATGGCCGTGGAGAAGGCTCGCCATGTCGGCGACCCTATTGCTTGTGTTGCCGCAGTGGATGAGGAGACCGCGAGAGAGGCAGTTCGCCTGATTGAGATAGAATACGAGGATTTGGATTCGGTTCACGACATGCGTAAAGGCCTTGACGATTCTAAGGAACCAATTCATGATCGCGGAGACTACCACATCGGATCATCGAACGTTCAGAAGCGAGTGTTCCAAGAGTTCGGAGATATCGAGGGCATGTCTGCTAATGCAGTAGCCAGTCATTCCTCTGATTGGCTCTTCGCTGGCGCCAATCACGGGTTCACAGAGCCACATGCCGTGGTCGCCAACTGGGACCCTTCTGGCAGACTGACTCTGTACACTCCGCAGCAGGTTCCGCACTATGTTCACCGAGCCCTAGCCGACGTGCTTGATGTCCCCATGCATCAGGTCAATGTCCATCGGACTTTCGTTGGAGGAGGATTTGGAGGGAAGTCAGACCCGTTTCCGCACGAAATGTGCGCTGCCATTTTGTCACGCAAGTCCGGCAGACCGGTAAGAATCAACTTTGACCGCGAAGAGGTGTTCTGGGTCAATAGAGGTCGGCATCCATCTCGGATAGAGATGAATCTTCATGCTGATTCAGAGGGTAGGATTTGTGGAATCGAGACTGATGCTCTAATCGACGGTGGGGCCTTCGCATCATTCGGCCACGTCACCACATACTACAACGGAGTCCTGCATACTGCTCCCTATGAGATTGGAGCGTTCCACTATACCGGGGCAAGGGTGTGGACAAACAAGCCAGCAAGTGGGGCAATGCGAGGTCATGGGGCGGTGAACTCACGATGCGCAGTAGAAGTCGGAATGGATGATTTGGCTGAGCAGTTAGGGGTCGACCCGATTACACTCAGGCTGGCCAACCTACTGCCGCCTCATTCTGCTACAATCACCGGGTTCAGAGTCACTAGCATGGGCATGAGGGAATGTCTAGAGAGAGTAAAGGAGGCTTCGGGCTGGGATGACAAGTTCCGCAAACTGCCTGATGGTCACGGAATGGGGATTGGCTGTGGATTCTTCATCTCAGGAAGTGGCCTACCGATTCACTGGGAGCCAAACAAGTTCCCGCACGCCACTGTCCATCTCAAGATAGACATGGATGGAGGAGTAACCGTGCACACCGGAGCCGCAGAAATTGGTCAGGGTTCTGACACGGTAGTTGCCCAGTCAGTTGCCGAGGTCCTGGGTCTGCCATTGGATATGATTCGTATTCGAAGCAGAGAGACTGACACATCACCTGTGGACCTAGGGTCCTATTCCTCACGTGTCACTTTCATGAATGCCAATGCCGCAATCTCTGCGGCGATGGAAATTAGAGAGCAGTTACTTGAAGCAGCATCTTCAGTTACTGGAGTTCCTACCAATAAGCTGGTCATTGGAGATAGGCGAATCTATGACAAGCGAGATCCCGCAGTGGGAACTTCCTATCTCGAGTCGCTGCACAAGGCACAGGAGGAGAAGGGGGCTCTGGTTTCTTCTGGCGCCTACCGAACTCCTCCCATGGGTAGGGTGCACAAGGGTGCAGGGGCAGGAATTGCTCCGGCGTACTCATTCTCGGCATATGTGGCCGAAGTTAAGGTAGATGCAGAGACCGGTCAGACCAGGGTGCTCAAGATCTGGGCCGCGCACGACTGCGGTAAAGCCCTGAATCCTCTATCTGTCAAGGGCCAGATGATTGGTTCTTGCCACATGGGGCTGGGGCAGGTCCTCAGTGAGGAGATGAAGTATGGACGCAATGGCCATCTAATGAATCCAGATCTCCTCGACTACAAGATTCCAAGTGTACATGAGATGCCTGAGGTGGTCCCGATAATTGTAGAGTCGAATGACTCGGAGGGGCCTTTCGGAGCCAAGGAAGCAGGAGAGGGTCCTCTCTTACCTATTCTTCCCGCGGTTTGCAACGCGGTCTACGATGCGATTGGAGTCAGGGTCAGTGAATTACCAATCACACCCGACAGGATGCATCGACTGATTGAGGCTAGGTGCAAGGAAGAGGATGTTGAACCTACTGGACTACAGTCGCCCAGACTCGAGTTTTCTGAATTACAAGAAGTGCTTGATGAGAGGGCTGCCGAACACGCAGCTCGGGATTCAATTCGCGCGTCAATGGAGGATGATTCGCCCTACCACAATGGAGCACTGTTTGGATTCGACCCACTAATTCCCGCTGACCAGCAGGACGACAGGTGGATCGTCAGCGTAACTCCAAGTGGCGAGTATATCGGCGCTCCTCGTTTAGCTGGCAGCGCCTGGAAGCATGAAGAGAGAAGGCACGGAGGTGCTGACTGATGCGTATGCCACCATTCAAACTCCATACTCCTGAGACTCTCGAAGATGCCGTTGCGCTTTCGGGTGAGTTGGGCGAGGCCGGGGATGAGTTCGACTGGATTGCTGGGGGGACAGACCTGTTGCCGAACTACAAGTGGCATCTCAATGTGAAACCTCACGTCATATCATTGGCGAGGATAACGGAGTTGTCCGAGTTGTCGGAAACTCACATCGGCGCTATGGTCAGGCTGCATGAACTAGCCGAATCTGATGATGTTCACCCTCTGATATCCAAAGTGGCGGCGATGGTGGCGAGTGTGATGATTAGGCGCTCAGGGACTGTAGGCGGGAATATCTGCCTCGATACTCGATGCTTCTGGTTCAATCAATCAGAGGAATGGCGAGAGTCAATTGACTGGTGCTACAAGTGTGACTGCGGGACTGGCGCAGACTGTCGAGTCATCCCTAATCAGAACACCCAGTGCGTCGCCACTTACCAAGCGGACTTAGCCCCGGTGCTGATGTGTCTAGGAGCGCAGATACACCTCGCAGGGCCATCAGGAATGAGATCTATGCCTCTCAACGAGTTCTTTGAGTTGGACGGGATAACGAGGAATGTCCTGCAGCCCGGTGAGTTAGTGACTCACCTCACTATGCCGGATGACTCCTGCGAATTGGTCGGCGACTATCAGAAGCTCCGTCAGAGAGATTCGTGGGACTTCCCAGAGGCGGGAGTTGCGGTGGTCTGGAGGCCCGGAAAGAACGGGGGACCTGCTGATCTCAGGGTAGCCACTACAGGATTGGAGTCAATTCCTGGTTATCACGATGAGGAAGCTGCATCAATCCTGAACGATTGGAAAGGAAAAGACAGTATCGATGAACTTGCGGAGTCAGTGCGTACTGCAGTTAGGCCTGTGTTGAATACCTGGTATCCTCCTTCCTACAGACGCAAGATGGTCAAGGTCTTAACAAAACGCGCCGGAAGCGGACTAACGGAAGTCTAGCATGAACAGACAACTCATCTTAGGTATTGCACTGCTGGTCGTCTGCTCATTGGCCACTGTAAATGCCCAATTCGGTTCGTGGGAACTAGGAATAGAATATCCTCAAGATAACGAGGATGTCCCATTTGAAGTCCGACAGGATGGTACAGCTTCTGTGGTCTTCTTTGTCAGCAATGAAGAGTTATTGGATATAGTTGTAGAATTTGAATACGACATACCGTTCGAAGGAGAAGGCGACGGCCCAGAATCAGAAACAATCGGGGCTGGAGAAAACAAGTCGTTCACTCTCGGGATATCAGGTATCGATGTGTGGAATTTTGCTGCTGACTCCAAGGAGGAGTTCTCAATCATAGCCAATCTAGTCTCTAGGGCAGGTCTGCCCGTAGGTCTCCCAGGTGAGAACAAAGAGGTTTCAGGAGAGTTGCGCATACCGACAATCTACTCTCTTGAAGTGGATATCTCGGACCCCGTGGGGCCGATGAACGCAGGTTCTGATGCCATACTCAGAGTCAGCGTCGTCAATAGCGGAAATGTGCAGGACAAGGTGGGTGATTTCGAAGTCACTGACAACTGTCCGCTGCTGACTACTGACAACGGTCTGGATTCATTAATGACTAAGAATATCGCATCTGGTCAGACCATTGAGGCTGATTTAGTCGCAACCGCATCGGAGAGTCATCCTCGCCGAAACTGCAAGATCGAGGTTTCAATTTCATCTAATGGGGCAATGAACTCTGGCGGGGCTTCAGTGGTGAGTGATGATACCACTATCAGCGTGGAGCCTCCTCTGCAGAATGAAGAAGGCAATTCAGGAGATGCCGAGGAGGGAGATTCTGACGGTGTAACTGAGGTAGTTAGTACCAGTCTTCCATCGCTAGGAATCATCCATATTGCTGCCACTCTGGCAGTTGCTGCAGGGTATGCTAGAAAGGAGTCTTACTGACTGTTAATTTCATACCTGAATGAGGTGCTTGAGGGGGTGCAAAAATAGCACCATACACTCACAAATAGTCCTCGAGACCTAAACTTGGCTCAGCAACCTATAACTGTGGAATTAGGCTCCCGGGAGCACCGTAGGTGCTGCCTAGGATACGGATAATGAGTGAAGGAGAGTTGACAATGGCAGAAGAAGACGCGGGGGGTTTCGAATTCAGCACCTACATCATCGGTGCTATTGCCATAACAATCGTGATGCTTCTGCTTCTCCCAATGCTGTTCGTAATTGGCAAGTCTACAGCCTTCTCTGCATATGAAGAAGAGGAACTCTACCAAGTCTCAGACATGAGAGAATCTCTTGGCTCGGGGGGCGAAGGTTACTTCATCGCCAACACGATGTCTACTCCAATGTTGGTAAACGATTGGAAGGACCCTCACAGAACCATGCTACTCATCATAGCTCCCGAGAAGCCCATCGATGAGACTGAGGCGGATGCAATCTACGACTTCGTTACTGAGAAGGGAGGAAAGGTAATTGTCGCCGCGGATGGAACCAATGCCAATAGACTGGCTGCCAAGTTCGGAGTCACATTCTTCGGATTCCCTCTCCAAGATGAGAATCAGCATTACCTCGAGTATGATCAGGAAAATGTCCCATACTATCCCTCGTGGCTGAATGTTTGGAGTGTTGCTGCAGTTTCAGAAGATGTGAATGAGATGCAGGCTGGCGCTGCAAATAGGGGATGCAGTGAGTTCCAAATCGTCAACAAAAACCCGAGTTCTTGCAGGATGCCAATCATGTTCCGCTCTCCCACGGGAATGAAGTTCGAGCCTTCTGAGAGAGATACCACTCACCCTCATGAGAGAGATGTCAAAGTACTGGCTACAGCCTCATCATCGGCATTCATCGACCTCGAGGGAGACGGTGATGCCAGTAATCCAAAGAACCCGGCACCGGGCGATTTGGCCTTGATTATCCGCTTCGACTACAACAACATCACTGCCTTTGACCAAGTCAGAGAAGGACAGTCTAGTATCGGTGGCGATGTAGGGGAGTTAGGAGTTACTGGTAGTATTGTTTTCGTCGCCGACGAGGAGGCTTTCTCCAACAGGCTGTGGACATTGGGAGAAGCTACAGGGGGTGAGCGTCGCCTCAGCGAAAGTTGTGAAGGTGTTGTCGGAAGCTGCTGGATGCAAGAGGTGCAAGACAACAACATGTGGCTAGGCAATGAGGTCTACTACAATCTACTGCTCCACTCGATGATGGAGCATGACAACATCCAACTATCTGGTGAAATTAGACTTGACAACTCTAACTTCCAAGTGGTCTTCGACGAGAGTCGGCACATTACCGGAGTCGTCTCTGCCCCGTTCGTAGAGAGCATGGGGACTGTGGTTCTGCTAACCTCTAACAACTTCCTCAAGTGGCTGGTAGTGCTCAATGTCGGCCTGCTTCTGCTGGTGGCAATGATGGTTGTCCCGCAGAAGGAGAACTG
>CEVQ01092803.1_pt1 | contig 12219 bp, 20 predicted proteins | sample 356551 | NCBI WGS metagenome assembly CEVQ01 (sample SAMEA2623756, study PRJEB7988) | marine metagenome | biome: marine biome (ENVO:00000447); feature: mesopelagic zone (ENVO:00000213); material: "saline water (ENVO:00002010), including plankton (ENVO:xxxxxxxx)" | depth 250 m | reverse complement strand
CCTCTTCTTTTTGCTATTTCCTGATTCTTGTCTCTTAATTCTAGTAGTGCGGCTATAGTTGCTTTAACAACGTTGATAGCATTACCATTACCTATTGATTTAGTGAAAATATCTCTTATTCCAGCCGATTCCACTACCGCTCTAACAGCTCCTCCTGCTATTACACCTGTGCCACTTGGAGCCGGTTTCAATAAAACTGTTGAAGCACAGAACTTGCTAGTTATTTGGTGCGGTATTGTTGTTCCTTTTATCGGCACATGTATCATATTACTCTTAGCGGTAGTTACGGCTTTTCGTACTGCGTCTGGAACAGCGTAGGCTTTTCCAAGTCCTGCTCCGACATTGCCTTCCCCATCTCCTACAACTACCATCACGCTAAATCCTCTGCGTCGACCGCCCTTAACAACTTTGGTGACTCTTCGGATCTTCACCACGCGTTCTGTTAATTGATAATCTGAAACATCAGTATTGTTCATTTGTCGTGCTGCTTGTACCATTAAAACTCCAGCCCGGCCTCTCTAGCAGCTTCTGCCAGAGCTTTAACACGGCCATGATATTTGTATCCACCTTTATCGAAGACAACTTTAGCCACGCCTTTGGCTTTGGCTCTTTCAGCTATTAGAGATCCTACCGACGAAGATATTTCTTGTTTAGTCGGAGTATCTTTCACCTGTTTAAATTGGGTTTCATTGCTCGAGGCGAATGCCAATGTATTGCCCTCTATGTCATCGATAACCTGAGCATATATATGGTTCAGGCTCCTGAACAAAGATAACCTTGGCCTATCAGATGTGCCATGTATCTTGCCCCTGACACGGATATGCCTCGCCACTCGCATAACTCTAGATGTTCTGTCTTTACCCATTTATGCAGTCCTTCCAGCTGCTTTTCCAGGTTTTAGGCGTACTACCTCGTTTGACAGGCGTACTCCTTTGCCGGTATAAGCGTTTGGTTTCCGAGTTCTTCTAATTCTTGCTGCCATCTCTCCTACGGCTTGTTTGTCTATTCCATCGACATGTATTCTGTTGGCTCCTTCAAGGGATAGAGTTACACCTGGAAGAGGTACAATTTCCACTTGATGGCTATAGCCTAATTGCAAAACTAAATTCTCACCTGATTCCTGTGCTCTATATCCTGCTCCAACTAGATCTAGGCTTTTCCTAAATCCTTCGTTAACACCCTTAACCATATTAGCAATAAGGGCTCCGGTAAGACCATGTAAAGATTTATGTCTTTTATCGTCCGAAGGTCTAGTGACACGAAGAGTATCGCCATCAATATTGATGGATATCTCATTGTGGAAGGTGTTTTTTAGAGTGCCTTTATGGCCGGTTACTTCTATCGTGGATCCATCTATTTCCACTTTGACACCATTTGGTATGCTTATTAATCTGTTTCCTACTCTTGACATATTATTACCATAGGTAACACAGGTATTCCCCGCCTATCCCTTTCCGTTTTGCTTCTTCTCCTGTCATTACTCCTTGTGATGTTGAGATTATGGAGACACCTATCCCTCCAAGGATAGGTTTTATATTATTACTGCCCACGTATTTTCTTAATCCCGGTTTACTAACTCGTTTTAACCCGGATATCACAGATTCATTCTTGCCTCTGTACTTGAGTCGCAGTAGGATATCATTCTGGGGTTTCTTGGATACAACCTCGAAATCTTCTATAAAACCTTCTCTTTTCAGTATGTCAGCCAAAGAAACCTTAGCATTGGATGAAGGCATTGATACTGTTTCATGGCGAACAGCTACCGCATTTCTTATACGGGTCAACATATCAGCTATTGGGTCAGTTGTTAAACTCATATTTACCAGCTTGCCTTCCTAATTCCCGTAATTTCCCCTTTTAACGCCAAAGTTCTGAAACAAATTCGACAGAGACCGAAATGTCTTATATAACCCCTTGGCCTGCCACAGAGATTACATCTGTTATAGTTTCTAACAGGGTATTTCTTTGGTTTTTTCCATTTCGCTATTAAAGATGTTTTTGCCAATTGATATTCCTAAGTAAAAATTTGATTATTTCGTTTATGACCTGGCCATTTGCCTATTGTTTTCTTTGACGAACGGCATTCCTAATAAATCTAATAGCCGCATTGCTTCTAAGTCAGTTTTAGCAGATGTGACTATAGAGACTTGTAGTCCACGCACTCGGTCTATTTGTCCGTAATCTATTTCGGGAAATATTACATGTTCGCTTATACCTAGAGAGTAGTTACCTCGCCCATCAAAAGCTCTGTTTGAAACTCCTCTGAAATCTCTAATTCTTGGCAGTGCAGCGTTCAGTAATCTATCCATAAATTCGTACATGCGTTTGCCGCGTAATGTAACGGAGGTCCCTATGGGTTCTCCTTCTCTTAACTTAAATCCAGCTACCGATTTTTTTGCTCTGGTGATCACCGGCTTTTGACCTGTAATTAGGCCTAAGTCTTTAGTAGCATTTTCCATAGCTCTGGGGTTATTCTTAACTTCACCCATTCCTATGTTAATCACTACCTTCTTTATGCCTGGTAATTCCATGATATTTTTGTAACCGAATTCAGCCATTAAATTGTCTTTTACAGACGAACGGTACAATTGGAGTATCCTAGGAATACTGCTGTTGTCTTCAGTCTTTTTGTTGGACTTTTTAGCAGTACTGTCTTTTCTCGATTTAGCTCCAGTGGTTGATTTAGGTCGGCCTCTTCTCTTGGGTGTTTCAACCACTTCTTTACCCACAGTTTGAGTGTCAGTAGTATCTACTGATGCAGTTTCTAAATCTTGTTCTTCAGTTTTTTCTAATCTATTACTTCTTGGCATGAGGAACAAATCCTTACTTTCCTTTGGTCTTCTAGAAATTTCTTTCCTATCCTTACTGGTTTGTCACAATTGTTACAGACTATAACGACGTTTGATATGTTAAGAGGAGCTTCCTTTTCTACTATGCCTGCTTGGCGTACGTTTTGTCTTTGTCTGGTGTGTTTTTTTATCATGTTCACACCTTCAACTAATATCAAGCCATCCTTTTTTAGTATTGCCTGTACTTTACCTCTTTTACCTTTGTCTTTTCCGGCCAATATTTGGACCGTGTCTTCTCTCTTTATCGACATCAAAGAACCTCCGGTGCGAGAGAGACTATTCTCATAAACGATTTATCTCTTAACTCCCGGGCCACAGGTCCAAATATTCTTGTACCTCTGGGGCTAAGGTTTTCAGTCAGAATCACTGCAGCATTCTCGTCAAATTTTATATACGAACCATCTGGTCTTCTGTGTGGATGAGCTGTTCTTACAATTACTGCTTTTATTACCTCACCTTTTTTAACACCACCTGAAGGTATTGCTTCCTTTACGGATGCAACGATAATATCCCCCAGATAGGCATATCTCCGTCTAGTGCCACCTGGTACGTTTATACACATTATTTCTTTGGCACCTGAGTTGTCTGCTACAGTCAGCCGTGAAAATGTTTGAATCATTGTTCTGAAGGATCCTCCTCAATGTTTTCTGGCGTAGCGTTTTCTTGAGAATCGCTCGCTTCTGCTTCTAAGTTGTCTATTTCGACTGTTTCATTTAATGGATCTAGTGTTCCAGTTCCATCGAAATTCGTCGATGAGATCACTTCGGTTACTCTCCATCTTTTTGTTTTAGATAATGGACGAGTCTCCATTATGCTCACAACATCCCCAACTGAGGATAGATTGCTCGAATCGTCGGCATGAAGCTTTGTAAACCTTTTAACGGATTTACTATAAAGTCGATGATTTTGTCGCCATTCAATTTCGACTACGACAGAGTTATCCATCTTATCGCTTACTACTCTACCGATTCTGGTTTTCCTTCTATTCCTCTGCATATTACTTTCCATTTAGTCCTCTCTGGCGCATGACTGTCTTTATTCTTGCAATTGTCTTCTTGACGTTGCGTAATTCTTGCGGATTATTTATTTGCCGCGTGCTTAGGCGAAAACGTATGTTCATCATTTCCCTGAAACTGTTGTCCAGTTCCGATTGAATCTGATCGTCCGTCAGAGCTCTAATTGCCGTCATGTCCAAATCTAATTACCTCTATTAATCAAAATTGCCTTGTATATCATTTTTGTAAAGAACCGTGGTACTGACCGGAAGTTTTTGTGACGCTAACCTTAACGCCTCTTTGGCCAAAGGTTGGCTAACTCCAGAAACTTCGAAAAGAATTCTTCCTGGTTTTACCACTGCCACCCAACCATCTACCGCACCCTTTCCTCCACCTTGCCTGGTTTCGGCAGGTTTAGAGGTAATAGGCTTGTCTGGGAAGACTCGTATCCAAACTTGTCCGCCTCGTCTAAAATGCCGAGTTATAGCTCTTCTTGCTGCCTCTATTTGATTGGCTTTGACCCACGCGGTAGAGGTGGCTTTCAAAGCATAGTCGCCAAAAGCTATTTGGCTTCCACCCTGTGAAGAGCCACGCCTGTTTCCCCTGTGCATTTTTCGATATTTAGTTCTCTTCGGTTGTAACATCCTGGTTTTCCTCTGTTATTTCTGTCGGAGTCTCTGATACTACCTCCGCAGCTTCATTCTGAACGACCTGAACCTCATTCGTGGGAGTTTGTTCTTCTCTCCCAACAGTAATTTCTATCATTCCCATTTCTTCGTCTTCAGGTTCGATGTCTGATTCTTTCTGTTCAGGGAGTATATCTCCTAAGTAGATCCAAACCTTTACGCCGATTCTCCCAAATGCAGTTCTGGCTTCCGCGAGGCCGTAATCAATATTTGCTCTCAAAGTATGCAAAGGAACTCGACCTTGCATTACTTTCTCTTGTCTAGCTATTTCTATACCCCCAAGCCTACCGGAACAGATAATTTTTATTCCTAGCGCTCCAGCCTGCATTGCTCTATTAACCGATTGAAACATAGCCCTTCTAAAAGCGACTCGCCTCTGAAGTTGCTCTCCTATACTCATAGCAACAAGCTGGGCATTAAGTTCTGGCTGTCTTATTTCTTGGACGTTTAATCTGGCGGTTTTATGAGTCATGCTTTCTACGGTTTTGCGTAGGTCTTCAACTCTCTGCCCACCTCTTCCTATGACTATGCCCGGCCTAGCAGCGTGTACATTGACTACCAGTTCATGGGCACCACGCTCCAACTCAATTTTAGATATACCGGCTTCAGGAAGTTGAGAGATGACAGCTGCACGTATTTTTATATCTTCCTGAAGTAGTTCCCTGTATTGCGCGGGTTTACTAGCGTACCATTTGGAGTCCCAGTCCTTTATTATTCCAAGCCTAAACCCAGTTGGATGTGTTTTTTGCCCCATTAACGAGCCTCCTCTTCGTCTACCACAACAGTAACGTGGCAACTCCGTTTAATTATTCTACTGGCTCTTCCCCTAGATCTAGCCCTGAATCTCCTGAGAGAGGATCCTTCATCAGCGTATATTGAAACTATTTTCAGGTCTCTTTGAGACATCATGCTGTTATTCTCGGCGTTGTTGGCGGCTGATTTTACCACCTTGGCCACTTCCTTAGCGGCCGGCGTAATCAAAAAATGTAGAGTGTTCAACGCTTGGTCAACTTTTTGACCTCGCACTAAATCCACCACTCTTCTCATTTTTTTGGAAGATATACCTATATTTTTAGCAACAGCTTTTACTGCCATAATAAATTTTCCTATTATCTCCTAGCCTGTGTCCTGCGCTCGGTTCTGTCTGCATGTCCGCGATAAGTACGCGTCGGGGCAAATTCTCCGAGTCTATGACCCACCATGTTTTCAGTCATGAAAACAGGAACATGTCTTCTACCGTCATGGACTGCTATAGTCATCCCTACCATATTTGGCATTATCATAGACGCTCTGGACCATGTTCTTATAACGGTGTTACCACTAGCGTTTTGCAGTGACTCCACTTTTTTCATGAGTTTAGCGTCTACAAATGGACCCTTCTTAATGGATCTAGACATGTCTACATACTCCGTTATTAATCATATTAATTTTGATACCTTCTTCTTACTATCATTACACTGGATTTATTCTTTCTCCTAGTTCTGTAACCCAAGGCAGGTTTGCCCCAAGGGGTTTTCGGGCCAGGCATACCTATCCCTGATCTGCCTTCTCCACCACCATGGGGATGGTCTCTAGGACTCATAGCACTTCCCCTTACTTGAGGCCTGCGTCCCAGATGACGGTTTTTACCAGCTTTACCAAGTTTAATATTTTTGTGGTCTGGATTACTAACTTCTCCTATCGTGGCCATACACTCAGGATTCAGTCTGCGAACTTCTCCAGAAGGCATTCTCAGCAAAACGTGACTTTCCTCCCGGGCTAAAACCTGGGCTGATGTTCCAGCACCTCTTGCCAATTGCCCGCCTCTTCCAGGGTGCATTTCTATATTATGTACTGGACTACCGGATGGTATTGCCCTAAGAGGCAAAGCATTGCCAACACTTATTTGAGAATCGGGACCGGATTCTATATTTGCGCCAACGTGTAATCCTTGAGGGGCAATATTATAACGTTTTTCACCATCAGCGTAGTGTATCAACGCTATACGAGCATTTCGGTTGGGGTCATATTCTATAGATACCACTTTACCTGGTATCCCTAGCTTGTTTCTTTTGAAATCTATCAACCTATATCTTCTCTTTGCGCCTCCTCCACGATGTCTTACAGTCATCCTTCCTTGCGCGTTTCTGCCCCCGGTCTTTTTAATAGGGGCGAGCAGTGACTTTTCAGGACTTTTTCTGGTTATATCGTCGAAAGTCCCTAAAACTACTGCTCTTCTACCAGGAGATGTTGGTTTTACTTTTCTAAGTGGCACTTACGCTCCCTCAAATATCTGGATTTTATCACCAGTTTGTAGTGTAACAATTGCTTTTTTCCATGATGGTCTTCTAGTGAATCTAGTACCATATCTTTTGTTCTTACCTTTGACCTTTTGTATATTCACATCAGTGACAGTTACTCCAAATGATGTTTCAATAGCTGATTTTACTTGAACTTTATTGGCCCTTGTGTCAACTTCGAAGGCGTATTTACCTAACCCGTCTTGCATAACGGTGGTTTTCTCTGTTACCAGAGGCCTTTTTAGTATTTCAAATACGTGTAGGGCCATTATCAATTCACTCTTTCAGGTCCACATTGGTGTTTGCCATGTCGGACCATAACTTTTCTGCCAATCTTACTGCATCAACTGTGATCAAGAGTCTGTCGTGATTAAGAAGATCTAAGGCATTTAATTGCTTTGCAGGCAATGTCCTCACTCTTCTTATGTTTTTTGATGATTGTATAACTTCAGATCGTGATTGCTCCGTTACTATCAATGTAGGAGTTTCGATTTTAAGATTAGACAATACTTTGTGCATTTCTTTGGTTTTCGCACTTTCTACTTGTATATCATCAACTACTACAATTTTGTTATCCCTTACTTTTTGAGACAATATGCATCTTATAGCACCCGTGTTCATCTTTTTGGGTATCTTTTGAGAGAAATCCCTAGGGTGAGGACCGAAAACAACTCCGCCTCCTCGCCAATGAGGGGCCCTGCTGCTTCCCTGTCTGGCTCGGCCAGTGTGCTTTTGTCTCCATGGTTTTGCTCCACCTCCGGAGACCATTCCTCGTGTTTTTGTTGAAGCCGTTCCTTGTCTGGCGTTAGCCATACGAGACACTGCTACTTGGTGAACTAAAGCTTGGTTCATAGGCGCACCAAACAAATCTTCGTTTACTGCTATGCTCTTTAGTTCTTTGCCAGAGGAATTCCAAGTAGGAATATTTATCATGATAATTTATTTCCCTTCTTGGATTCCTTTATTGAAAGAATAGTGTTTTTTGAACCAGGAACCGATCCTTTGACCAAAATAAGATTTCTTTCCGTGTCAACTCTAACAACTTTAAGGTTACTAGTTGTTATAGTTTGTGATCCCATATGTCCTGCCATTGGAGTTCCCTTGAAAACTCTTCCAGGAGTAGTGCCTGCGCCAACTGAGCCAGGTGCTCTTGCCCTGTCAGATTGGCCGTGAGTTTTAGGTCCGCCGCTGAAATGGTGTCTTTTCATACCACCAGCAAACCCCTTTCCTTTGGAAATACCAGTAACATCAACAAAGTCACCAGGCTGGAATATGCTGACATCTACTATCTGACCTACCTGTGAATCTCCTAGATCATTCACCCTAAATTCCTTTAAGTGTCTAACCAATGAAGATCGATTAAGATGTCCGGCCTCAGGTGCATTTAGTTTAGTAACTCCCAGATAACCTATTTGGATTGCTTGATATCCATTTTTTTGTTCTGTTTTGATTTGCGTTACTACACACGGTCCTGCCTCTAATACGCTTACAGGTTCTACTATGCCTTCTTCACTGAAGACACGAGTCATACCGTGTTTTTTCCCTAATATATTCTTCATTGTTTTTCTTTCAGTAGGCTATAGTTTTATTGATATGTCTACTCCGGCAGGCACACTTAACCGAGTAAGTGCGTCTATCGTTTTAGACGTGGGATCCAAGACGTCTATAATTCTTTTATGAGATCGCAATTCGAAGTGCTCTCTAGAGTCTTTATCGACATGGGGTGACCTTATGACACAGAACCGTCTTATAGAGGTAGGCATTGGGATTGGTCCGGCAACGCCGGCTCCAGTTCTCTCGGCGGCCTCCACTATTTGCGCAGCTGATACGTCTAGCACCCTATAGTCAAATGCTCTCAATACTATTCTAATTTTTTGTTTTGGTTCTACCATACATTTACCTTAGCCTGTTAGGCGTTTACAAGCTCACCCGCTATACCTTGAGGCACCTCTTCGTAATGATCAAACTCCATAGATTGACTAGCGCGTCCCTGGGTTAAAGATCTCAGTGCGGTTGTGTATCCAAAAGTTTCGGCTAGAGGAACGAATGCTTTAATTGTTTGCATTTCGTCTGTACCTTCCATTCCTTCAACCCTGGATCTTCTACCACCCAAGTCTCCCAGTACTTCTCCCAAGTATTCTCCCGGTGTAACGACTTCAATAGACATTATCGGTTCAAGTAAAACTGGTTTCGCTTTTCGAATAGCCTCTTTTATACCTATAGAGCCAGCCATTTTAAATGCCATTTCAGATGAATCAACTGGGTGGTGACTTCCGTCGACCAAGGATACTTTTACATCTATTACCGGGTACCCAAATGTTACACCTGTTTCTAGTGCTTCTCTTATCCCTGCCTGAACAGGATTGATGAATTCCCTAGGTATTGATCCTCCCATGATCTTGTTCTGAAATTGAAAACCGGCATTTCTCTCTAATGGTTCTATTTCTAATTCGACGTGACCATATTGTCCATGGCCTCCTGTTTGCCTTACGAATCTTCCTTCGGCAGATGAAGAACTAGTTATGGTCTCTCTGAAGGAGACTCGGGGCTTACCTATGTTTGCATCTACCTGGAACTCTCTTCTGAGACGCTCCACCAATACCTCTAAGTGTAATTCTCCCATACCAGACATTATGGTTTGCCCAGTTTCGTCGTCTACTTTTATCTGAAAAGTTGGATCCTCTTCGGCTAATTTGATCAAGGAGTCAATCAACTTTTCTTGATCTATTCTTGTCTTTGGTTCTATAGCAACAGACACGACTGGTTCTGGGAAGCTTATAGACTCCAGAACTACAGCAGAGCCCTCTACACATATAGTATCTCCAGTGAACGTATTTTTCAGACCTATGGCGGCTGCTATGCTGCCAGCAGAGACTTCCGCAGTTTCTTCCCTATGGTTTGCATGCATAGTCAGTACTCTTCCGAGCCTTTCCTTTATGCCTTTGGTAGAATTATAGACAGGAGAACCGGCTTTTATGTTCCCTGAGTAGACCCTAAGATAAACCAACCTGCCAACATGTGGATCAGTCATCACTTTGAAAGCCAAGGCAGAGAACGGCGACTCGTTATTAGCAGGAACGTCTATTTCGCCACCGGATTTAGGGTCTAATCCAGTCATGGCAGGTACATCTAGAGGAGAAGGTAAATAATCGCAAACGGCATCAAGCATCGCTTGCACTCCTTTTGTTTTCAGGGCTGTACCACAAAGAACCGGAACTATGGTGTTATTAATAGTTGCTTTTCTAAGGGCAACTTTCAGCTCCTCCAAGGATATTGGTTCTTCTTCAAGGTATTTGTTCATAAGAGAGTCGTCTGTTTCGGCCACTTTTTCGATTAGATTTTCTCTGTAGGTTTTTACTTCTTCTAGCATATCTGAAGGTATATCGATTTCTGTAGGTGTGTAATTACTGTCCTTGTCATCATCTTCAGGGAATACAAAAGCTTTTTCTTCGACTAGATCAATTATTCCTGAAAAAGAACTCTCAGCCCCAATAGGAAGTTGTATCGGTACTGGGTTAGCCTTAAGTCTAGTTGTTATCATGTCCACCGCACGCTTGAAGTTTGCACCGAGTCTATCCATCTTGTTTATGAAGCACATTCTTGGGACTCTGTATTTATTTGCCTGTCGCCATACGGTTTCTGATTGTGGTTGCACTCCAGCAACTGACTCGAAAACTACAACTGCCCCGTCTAACACACGCAAGCTTCTTTCTACTTCTGCAGTAAAGTCTACGTGGCCAGGGGTATCTATAATGTTGATATCATAGCCGTTCCATTCGCACGTAGTAGCAGCAGAAGTGATAGTTATGCCACGTTCTTTCTCTTGGGACATCCAGTCCATTACTGTTGTACCCTCGTCAATATTTCCTATTTTATGAGTGCGACCTGAAAAATACAGAACACGCTCAGTGACTGTAGTTTTCCCTGCATCTATATGAGCTATAAAACCTATATTGCGTATTTTATCCACGGGATATCCTTAACTGAATGTGATATACAGAGGTGAGTTACCACCTGTAGTGAACGAAAGCCCTGTTGGCCTCAGCCATTCTATGGGTTTCTTCTTTTCTCCTAACCGCTGCTCCCTGCCCTCGTGAGGCCTCTTGAAGTTCCGATGCGAGATTTTCTGCCATAGGCCTACCTGTCCTGTCTCGGCTTGCTCTTAGTATCCATCGCATGGCCAAGGCTAGTTGTCTCCCTACGGCAACTTCTACTGGTACTTGGTAAGTCGCGCCACCAACTCTTCGGGGTTTAACTTCTAGCTGTGGAGTCACGTTTTTAATAGCAAGTTCGAAGGTTTCCACAGGATTAGATGAAGTTTCTTTTTCCAATATGTCCAGAGCACTGTATACTATTTTCTGTGCGACTGATTTTTTGCCTCTGGTCATCACTCTGTTTATGAAACTTGAGAGTGTTAGGTTATTGTATTTAGGGTCAGGGAATACCGGACGCTTTTCAGATTTTCTACGACGACTCATTGTTAGGCTCCAGCACCTGTGGCTTGTTTTGCACCATATTTACTTCTTCCTCGTCTACGATCATTGACTCCTGTGCAATCTAGGGCCCCTCGTACAATATGATATCTAACACCTGGCAAGTCTTTGACCCTTCCTCCTCTTATCAGTACAACGGAGTGTTCCTGTAAGCTATGACCTTCTCCCGGTATGTAAGCTGTAACCTCCATACCATTTGCCAGTCTTACTCTTGCCACTTTTCTCAAGGCGGAATTGGGTTTCTTGGGTGTGACTGTTCGAACTTGTATGCATACTCCTCTTTTTTGGGGAGACCCATCTGTTCTGTTGAGGCGGTTCTTCAAGGCATTAAATCCGTAGCGCAAAGCAGGAGCCTTGGTCTTTTTAACAACCTTGGTTCTAGGTTTTCTAACTAGTTGATTTACTGTAGGCATCTTATAAATTTAATCCTTGTTGTTATAAATGCGAAAAAATACACAAAAATAAGCCTAGCGTCGAGCGCCGAACTACAAACTTATACCTAGAGCGCAGATTTGTCAACCTCCATTAGTCATAATATCAGGCATGATGTCTTAATTAATTCTCTATTGGGCATACATAGCAGAACACTTGGACGTTTTCCATGCAGGGATATCTAAGATAACTAATTTACTAGCTCTCTACATCAGTGTTAACTTTACGTATAGTAGTGTAGGATCAGCTATAGTTGATTATTAACAGTATATAGACTGTTAGACAGTACTGAATATGATGCAAATAATGCCAAAAAACATGTTCTACGGGTGGATTATAGTGGGCACATGCTGGACAACCAGCATGGTGTCTTGTTTCATGAATCCAGTCGTATTTTCGATATTCATTGACCCTATGAGAAATGATATGAATGTGGGACTAGGTGCCTTGGCTTGGGTTATGAGTATAAGAATGTTAAGCGGTGG
>CEVQ01035924.1_pt1 | contig 12226 bp, 9 predicted proteins | sample 356551 | NCBI WGS metagenome assembly CEVQ01 (sample SAMEA2623756, study PRJEB7988) | marine metagenome | biome: marine biome (ENVO:00000447); feature: mesopelagic zone (ENVO:00000213); material: "saline water (ENVO:00002010), including plankton (ENVO:xxxxxxxx)" | depth 250 m | reverse complement strand
GCAATAATATGTAGAAGTGAACATCCAGTTACGGATGAGATAATCTCAAAAATTTCTTTATTTTGTGATGTTAACCCAGAAAGCGTTATACCCCTACCCACAGTTGCCAACGTATATGAAGTTCCTTTGATACTAGAAGAAGCGCAATTAGCTGACCAAATAATAGAAGCTATGGATTTGCCTGTAAGACAAAATGATATGTCAGGGTGGCAGGATATGGTCAATAGAATGAAACAACTGGATGACCCGCTTCTTATAGCAGTTGTTGGAAAATATTCTGATCTGCCAGATTCCTACTTATCTGTTAAAGAGGCTCTTAATCATGCTGGTCTTTATCACAACAGGAATATAGAAATAGATTGGATTCTATCTGAAGATATTGAGAAATATGGGCCCGAAAAGTATTTGTCTTCTGTTAGTGGAATAGTAGTACCAGGTGGCTTTGGTCCTAGAGGAGTGGAGGGTATGATTGAAGCTGCTAGATACGCTAGGGAAAAGAATATACCTTATCTGGGACTGTGTCTGGGCATGCAGCTTATGGTTATCGAGATGGCTAGGTCACTCTTGAATGCTATAGATGCCAACTCCACGGAATTTGATGAGAATACTAAAAATCCGGTGATAGATTTAATGGAAGATCAACGTTCAATAGACAACAAAGGCGGAACTATGAGGCTTGGTGTGTATCCGTGTATTCTCGTGGAGGGAACCAAAGCTGGTAATGCATATAATGTTGGTGAGGTTATGGAGCGACACCGCCATCGTTGGGAATTCAATAATTCTTATAGAAAACAACTTGAAGAAAAGGGACTAATAGCCAGTGGGTTATCCCCAGATGGTCAGTTAGTGGAGATTTCAGAGTTAAGGGATCACCCGTTTATGCTAGGGGTACAATTTCATCCAGAATTCTTATCTAGGCCTAACCATTCGCATCCGCTATTTAGAGATTTTATTGGTGTATGTAAGGAGATAATTAGAGAAGGAAATCAACATCCTTTCCCAATATATTCCAAAAAATAACGCGCTAATTGCTGATTTTTAGGTGTAGATGGACTAATGAATATTAATGTGGTACACTCCTAGAGTATCGTATGATTCTTTCCCAGTATCGATCAATCCAAGAAACAAACCTCCACTGAGTCTCATTTGTTTAGGGTGTCTTTTGAATCAACTCCAAAATATGATCCCAATTTAAAAATGATATTCAGCCTTCCAGAAAATTTAAATAGCAATACACAAGATTGACTTGACTACAGTGCATCATATGTAAAACAGTGCATTAGTAGATAACCTAACATTATTAAAACGTTCAATTAATCGGAGAGACGTAGTTATGAACTTAACGGAACTAAATGAAAAAGACAAACCAGAACTTATATCGATCGCAGAAACATTGGGAATGGAGATCGATTTCGAAGCTCTACCCAAGAATGAAATAATATTTAAAATGGCTCAATCTTATGCTGAGCAAGAAGATAAAATGCTGGCATTTGGAGTGTTGGATATCATAAATGATGGATTCGGTTTCCTGAGAATGCCTGATTTAAAACCAAGTTCCAACGATGTATATGTCTCACAATCACAGATAAGAAGATTTTCCCTAAGAACTGGTGATCAAATAATGGGCGAAGTTAGGCCTCCAAAGGATAGTGAGAAATATTATGGATTGGTTAGAGTTCACGGGGTAAACGGTATTGACCCAGGGATCTCCAAGGATCGACCTAACTTTGATGCCCTAACTCCTGTTTTTCCAGATGTACAGTTGAAATTAGAAACAGAACAAGATAACCTATCTACCCGTTTGATGGATTTACTCTCGCCTGTAGGTAGAGGACAACGGGGTTTGATTGTAGCTCCTCCTAAGGCTGGCAAAACAACTCTACTGAAACAAATAGCGCAAGGTATATCTGCGAATGCTCCAGATGTTAGCCTAATGGTAGCCCTAATTGGTGAAAGACCAGAAGAAGTCACTGATGTCAAAAGGTCTGTTCAGGGAGAGGTGTTTAGTTCTACATTCGATGATCCAGTAGAAGATCACTGTCGGGTGGCGGAATTGGCACTGGATAGAGGGAAGCGTTTGGTAGAATCGGGACAAGACGTGGTTATATTACTTGACAGCATAACTAGGCTGACAAGGGCTTATAACCTTTCATTGCCTACCAGTGGCAGAACTTTATCTGGAGGAATAGATCCAGTAGCCTTGTATCCTCCAAAAAGGTTTTTTGGGGCTGCTCGTAATACCGAAGAAGGGGGTAGCCTGACTATAATTGCGGCTTGTTTGGTAGACACTGGCAGTAGAATGGATGAAGTCATTTACGAAGAATTTAAAGGCACTGGCAACATGGAAATACACTTAGATAGAAAATTAGCAGAAAGTCGAGTCTTTCCGGCCTTTGACCTTCCGCGTAGTGGAACCCGTAGAGAAGAACTTTTGTTTGATGAAAAAACGAAACAAAAGATTGATTTGCTTCGTCGTATGGTTTCAATGATCACATCTGGCTCAAATTCTATGGACTCTAACGACGCTATTCAAAAAATTATGGAATATCTGAAAAATTCCCCTAACAATGAAAAGTTCCTTGCTTCTTTGGGTCAGCCAAGTAAATAGATTGTAGACTCTTGTTAGATTGGAACCCATTAAGACGTTGCCAACGTTATGTTATACGTTGCTCATGGTGAACAGGTTTTAGTATTACGTTTAATCCTCTAATGTTGTTTAGAGACGGTAATGATGACTAGATTAGATTCAAAAATGGTAGCCCTTGGACTGGCTGATGATATAGATCACGCGAGGTCTTTAATAGTGGCTAGGTTGGTTAAAATTGCAGGTAATATAGTTGTTGATTCCGGGAAATCCGTTTTACCTGATACTGATATTGTTCTTGTTTCTAAACCCAAGTATGTTAGTAGAGGTGGCATTAAATTAGCCGGTGCAATTGAGAGATGGAACTTGGGTTTTGAAGGTGTGACTGCTCTGGATGTAGGGGCCTCGACTGGTGGATTTACAGACTGCTTATTACAGGCAGGGATTGAAAAAGTATATTCCTTAGATGTGGGCTACGGACAATTAGACTACAAATTAAGACAAGATGACAGAGTGGTTGTTATGGAAAGAATAAATGCACGGCATCAATTCACTTTACCAACAAAAGTAGATTTATTAGTTGTAGATGTATCCTTTATATCTGTTTTGAAAATCATACCTTCGTGCTTGGATCACTTGAAGAAATCAGGAACCCTAATTGCTTTAATAAAACCACAATTTGAAGCTCGTAGCGAACAAGTTGGGAAGAATGGTATTGTGAAATCAGCATATGTTCATGCGTCTGTTTTGAGTAAGGTGATAGTCTCGTTCATGAAGTGTGGCCTTCGCTTCAAAGGATTAGTTCCGTCGGTTATAAAAGGGCATGGTGGCAACCAAGAATTTTTTGTATGGTTTAATAAGAAATGACTGGGGGCATTCGTGTTAACAGATATCCGAACCATTTATCTGATTTTCAAAATGTCACTGAAGTTAGTTTCATCTGAAAAAGGACCTACAACAGCCATACTTAATTTATTTTGATCCAATATGTTTTTAGCCACTCTTCTTATATTATCTGGTTTGAGCTTCTCGATATCTTTAAGCATATCTTCTACCGATAAATTTTGAGAGTGAAGAATTTCTTGTGCCCCAAACCAGGCTGCCACACTCCGGGTATCTTCCATTCTGAGTAGTAATCTTCCCTGCATGTATTTGATAGCTTTTGTCATCTCTCGATCACTCACATTATCTTTAACATTACTAAATTCATCTAAGATGGATTGCGTAGCCTTTATAGCGTTTTTGGGATCCACTCCTGCATATGCTATAAAAGAACCACAATCATGCAGATGACTAGTTGTAGTGTGGACATCGTAGACCAATCCCTCTATTTCCCGTAAGCGTATGAACAAACGGCTACTCATTCCCTCTCCCATGATGGTATTTAGTACGTCTAGGGAGTTTCTTTCTTCATGGTCATATGGTAATCCCTTAAACCCTAAACAAAGATGAGCCTGCTCGCTTTGATGAGTAATTAAACCAATCGATGGGTTAAATTGGAAGTCGCTAGAAGGATAATATTCTTCTGGTGTATTGCTACGCCAACTGTCAAAGGTTTTGGATATAGTATCGATTACATATTCATGTCCGATGTTTCCTGCAACACTTACAACAACGTTCTTCGTAGTATATTGTCTTTGCATATAATTGATAATCATATCTTTATCTATGTGGGATACCGATTCCCGGGTTCCTCCCACGTCTCTACCTAGTTGTTGATTTGGCCACATGATTTCGTCTATCAGTAATTCAACTCTGTAACTAGGTATATCGTATGTCATTGCAAGTTCTTCTAATATAACTTGCCGTTCTTTTTCGATCTCTGCGTCTTCAAGAATAGGATCTCTTATGAAATCTGAAAGTACATCTAGGGCTAATTCAAAGTCTTTGGCGGGAACTTTACACCAGTAAGTAGTTAGTTCTCGGTCAGTTGAAGCGTTGAGGACACCACCCACACCCTCAATAGCTTCACTTATGTCCCGAGCAGTCGGATATTTTGCCGAACCCTTAAAGAGGATGTGTTCTAGAAAGTGAGATATGCCGGATTCTTGAGAAGATTCATGTCTCGAACCAGTCCCTATATAGAACATTATGCTGACAGATTCAGTATATGGCATTTTATTGGTGATAATTCTGAGACCGTTATCTGTAATAGTTTTCTTGAACATAGTATCTTTACGCCTTAATGAAATAACTTATATTTTTTGCCTGAATCACACTTAGTTTCAGCGATATTTGTGATTTACACTTTGGGGTTCTTATTAACCGATACCAAGCCATTCCTCTGATGGAATTCTGGCCATCAGTCTTGATATGGCTTCAGTGGGAGTTATATTACCCAGGAGAATTTGATTTATAGAATTAGTTACAGGCATAGAAACACCAAGATTGTAAGCCAAACTAACTGCACTGGAAGTGGCATTCACACCCTCAACGACGTTTTCCATTGAAGATAGTGTTTTAACTGCACTGTCACCGTTGCCGATTTTTTCACCAAAATACCTATTGCGACTCAATGGACTGTAACATGTAGCGACTAAATCTCCTAGACCAGCCAGCCCAAAAAAGGTTAGAGGTTTCGCTCCCAAAGCTATACCTAGCCTTGTTATTTCTACAAGTCCCCTATTTATGAAAGCTGATTTGCTATTGTTACCGTAGCCTAAACCATCACTTATGCCTGCGCCAATTGCTATTATGTTTTTTAGGGATCCTCCTAATTCCACGCCTACAACGTCATCACTTGTATACACTCTAAAAGTCTCCGAATTAAAAAGACTCTGAATTCTCAGGGCCACTTCTTTATTGCTGGAAGCTACTATTGTGGAAGATGGCATGTCCAGAGATATTTCCTTTGCTAAGTTAGGACCTGATAGAACAGCCAATGTATCTTTCAACTTCGAGGGTAATTCATCTTCCAGAACCTCTGTCATTCTTTGATTTGAGGTCACTTCCAGACCTTTAGTGGCACTTAATATTACGCATTGGTCTGGCAAATATGGGATGACGGATATTACGTTTTGCCTAAATGTGTTCGAAGGGACTGCTATGACTAGCATGTCTATATTCATGAGTGCATCTTTGTAAGAGCTAGTAGCAGTTAGTTCATCTGGAAATGAAATGTCTGGTAAAAACCTGTTATTTTGGCGTTCTTTATTAAGGGTTATAGCTTCTTCTTCTGTACGGCAACAAAGAAAGACCTCCGAGGTCTTAGCGAGTATTGTCGCTAATGTTGTTCCCCAACTAGTTGTGCCTATTACTGCTGTTTTCGTCAATGTTTCACTGCACCTTATTATACTCTAGAGGTTATACGCATCGGATTCAACCTTGCTATTTTTCGGCAGCAATTGAAACTCCGATTTTTCTTTCTGTTCCTTTTATTAGCCTTATAATATTTTCTTTATGCTTGATTATTATAATTGGTGATCCTACAGCAGGGTATAATATGTGTTCAATTGAAATTACATCTCCAGGAATAAATGCCGTATTGAAGATGTATAGTGCACACATTACAAATAGAGCTGAGGACGCTCCTATTATGGAAGCCAGGGACATATATCTTGACACCATTATTACGGGTGCGCTAAGTAAAAGCACTATTATTCCCACAGATGGTGATATAGCCATTAATGCACCTATACCAGTAGCCGTTCCCTTGCCGCCTTTAAAATTGAGAAATACTGACCAATTGTGTCCAATTAAAACGGCAATAGCAGATCCTACTTCAAGTAACGAGGATTGCCCAAAATTTTGAGCGAGGAAGACAGCGGCGAAACCTTTACCGGAATCAAGGATCAGAACAACAATGCCTGGCATTGTGCCGGTAGTACGCATGACGTTTGTCATTCCTGTGTTGCCACTACCATATTCTCTTAAGTCTACTTTATGTAACAGTTTGACTAATATCACTCCAAATGGTATTGATCCTATAACATAACAGAAAGTAACTATTGTCAAAATATTGATCAACGCCTGCCTCTTCTGGAAAATATTAGATGGATAGGGTTTCCCATAAACCCAAATTCTAATCTGATTTGGTTTTCTATATATCTTTTGTAAGAAAAATGGACGAGATTAGGGTTATTTACAAATATAACGAAAGTAGGAGGGTTAGTAGACTTCTGGTAAATACGGTATATTTTTAGGCCCTTGCTACTAGGGGGCATATGAAGAGACAAAGCATTTTGAAGTGTTCTTTCCAGTTCCCCTCTTGGAGTCAATTTTTTCCCTTCGTTGTATACAGTAATGGCAGTTTCTACAACGTTTTGTACTCCTGTACCGTGCAAAGCAGAAGTGAAGCATATAGGAGCATAAGGGATGAACTTCAATCTACTTTGGACCTGTTGGATTAGGGTTTCTTTGTCTAGATTATGTTCAGCAAGATCCCATTTATTTATTACTACTATTACACCCTTGAATGAATCAAGTATGTATCCGGCTATATGTGTGTCTTGGCTGGTAACTAATTCTGAAACATCTGTTACTAGGATACACACATCCGAGCTTCCTATATTTCTCATAGATCTCAACACGCTGTATTTTTCTATTCCTGCGTCTATTCGCCCTCTTCTGCGCACGCCAGCTGTATCCACTAATGTTATGTTTGTTTCGTCGTATGAAAAACTAACATCTATAGCATCACGAGTTGTTCCTGGAGTATCAGAGACTATTGATCTTTCGTTACCCACTATACTGTTTACAAGCATAGATTTTCCAACGTTGGGACGACCAACAATTGCCAATCTAATTTGCCCTTCTACATCTTCAGCGTCTATTGGATCACCGAGTATATCATCCAGTTTGCTGAGAAGATCTCTTATTCCTAGGTTATGATAGGCGCTGATTGGCATAGGATCTCCTAGGCCAAGTTGATAAAATTCTGCTAACACTTCCTCTCTCTTAACATTATCCACTTTGTTAGCAGCAAGGATTATAGATTTCTTTTTTTGGCGCAAAGTCTGAGCAATATCTCTGTCACTAGGAGTGATACCTTCCATAATATCCACCAAGAAGATAACGGCATCAGCTTCTTGGATTGCAGTTTCTATTTGGGCTCTGACTTTCTCCCAAATATCAGAAGTAGGTATTGCTTCTATCCCACCCGTATCTACTAAAAGCATGGACTGGTTTTTCCAAGGTATGTTCAACGCTACTCTGTCGCGGGTTGTGCCAGGTGTTTCAGATACAATGGCCAGAGGTTTCCCCAACAGTCTATTAAATAGAGTAGATTTGCCTACGTTAGGCCTGCCAACAATTGCAACAACTGGTTTGCTCATATTTCCAATGTCTTTTCTAACGAATTATATTTGCAAGTATAGCTTTTTGTATATGTAAACGATTTTCAGCCTGATCAAAGACCACTGACTTTGTATTTTCCAATAGACCTTTTGAAATCTCCTGTTCGCTATGAGCCGGTAAAGGGTGCATGAATATGGTGGAGGGATCGGTACTGGCAAGTAAGCTTTCATTAACTTGGAAACCAGAAAAAACCTTTAACTTATCATTGGATTCTTCTTCTTGCCCCATGCTAATCCACACGTCTGTGTATACGACATTTGCTCCTGATACTGCTTCAGATGGACTGGAAGCGATTGAGAAACTAGCATTGGATTGCAGAGACCTCTTATTTATCTCCTCCACAATATTTCTTGAGATAGAATATTGTGGAGGAGATGCAATAACAAAATCCATTCCTACACTTACAGATGCAAGGGCTAAGCTTGCAGCCACGTTATTACCGTCACCTATGTAGGCTATTTTTATATTTTCAAAGCCATTGAATTTTTCATATATAGTTAGTAGGTCAGCTAAAGCCTGACATGGATGTTCTTGGTCAGATAGGGCGTTTATTACAGGAACAGAAGCGTAGTCAGACAAGTCTCTTAGATTATCCTGAGAGAATGTTCTAAGAACTATTATATCTACCAATCTGGATAGGGTTCGAGCTACGTCTGATATTGGCTCTCGCGTGCCCAGTCCTATTTCGTCTTTACTTAAATATATTGGATGGCCACCTAATTGGTTTACTGCTACATCGAAGCTGACCTTTGTTCTCAAAGAGGGTTTTTCAAAAATCAACGCCGCAGATTTACCAATAAGGTCAGAACCAAACGGGGATTCCTTGAAATATAATCCGGATTTAATCAGATCAGCAATTTCTTCAGGTGACACATCTGTTATTGATAGCAAGTGTTTTGATTTCATTACAATACTGGTTTGTATTTATGTATTTTGATTAAGTAGATTTGCTTACGGTGCGAATAAACAAACAAAAGGAGTTGAACTTTGAAAAGCGTAGTATTCCTGATTTTACCAACGCCCTGCCAATTGGAAATATTTGCCCTCTGTTTTTATAGCAGGGGCTATGACTAAGTCAGTTTTTTGCATCTCAGCGATGTCCATAGCACCACACATACCCATTGCCGCTTTCAAGGCTCCTTCGAGATTCTGAGTACCGTCGGTCATGGAAGTTGGTCCAAATAGAATTTGTTTAAGTGAGCCTTTGGAGCCCACATGTATTCTGGTACCTCTTGGTAGCGCAGGATGAAAGCTGGCCATTCCCCAGTTATAACCCATGCCAGGTGCCTCTTTCGCCTGTGCAAAGGTTGTTCCCAGCATTACACCATCAGCTCCGCTTGCTATTGCTTTGCATATATCGCCTCCGGTCCTCATTCCCCCGTCAGTTATAATAGGGACGTATCTTCCAGTTCTCTTGTAGTATTCTTGCCTTGCTGCCGCACAATCTAGAGTGGCTGTTACTTGGGGTACTCCGATACCCTCTACTTCACGAGTGGTGCATATTGCACCAGGTCCTACTCCCACTAAGACTCCATGGACGCCGGTTTCCATCAGTTCTAACGTGGCTTGATAAGTTACTGTGTTACCTACTACCACTGGAATTTTTACATTGGAACATATGTCGGCTATATTGAGTCCTTTTTCACTCTTACTAATGTGGCGCGCGGTAGTTACTGTCGATTGTATGAACAATATGTCCGCTCCTGCCTCCACTGCTATAGGGGCCAATTTTTTGGTATTGGCAGGTGTTAGGGATATGGCACAACAAACTCCACCCTTTTTAATTAATTCTATTCTGTCGCCAATTAAATTTTCTTTTATAGGGGTAGAATAAATCTTCTGTAGCAGAGGAGTAGCTTCTTCTTGAGATGCTTGAGTTATTTCTTTAATAACCGATTCTGCATCCTCGTGCCTTGTGTAAATGCCTTCGAGATTCAAAACTGCTAAGCCTCCCATTTTTCCGAGAGATATAGCAAATTCTGGAGATACAACTGCATCTAGTGATGAGGCCATGAAGGGGATAGGGAACTCGAACTCGTCTATTTGTAGTGAAACATTAGTCTGGTCGGGGTTTACAGTCACGCTGCCAGGCACAATGGCTACTTCGTCAAAGCCATAAGCTCGGCGCAACTTTTTTAACTCAGGAATTTCCACGAATCACACCCACGACTTCATAATTGGAAAACTATATCACTGGACATTTGTTAAGTCAATTGAATTAATAAAGGTAAAAAATGCGAAACATGTTGCTTTATTGGAGTATTGTTAACGAATTCGCCAGACAATGCATATGAATGGGTGTTTAACCCCTAATGCTAAGGTTTGACTAGTCAGGCAGAGAATGTTAATATCATTCCCTACCAATTTGGTCAACAATTAATTTTATGGTCGGATTGTGTAATATTCGTGAAGTAATATGACGGAAATCAGATTGAACCTGCCATAGTTGCTAAAGATTTAGGGAGATAAAATTATGACTGCATCTAATCAAGTTGTTAAGGATGTGGCTGCGCAAGAGTATAAATATGGATTTGTTACAGATGTAGAATCCGAAGTTGCCCCACCAGGGCTGTCGGAAGAAACTGTACGTTTTATATCAGCTAAGAAGAACGAACCAGAATGGATGTTGGAGGGAAGACTGAAAGCGTATAAATACTTCACCACTTTAGTTGATAAGGAACAGGTGCCAGGTTGGGCACATTTACGATATAGTCCCATAAATTTCCAAGATATTATTTATTACTCTGCTCCCAAACAAAAAATATCATTAGAAAATTTGGATCAAGTAGACCCAGAGATTTTAAAGACGTATGAACGTCTGGGTATACCGTTACAGGAACAGAAGCGATTGGCCGGAGTTGCGGTAGACGCAGTTTTCGATAGTGTTTCTATTGCGACTACATTTCAGGCAGAATTGGCGAAAAAGGGCATAGTATTTTGTTCTATGTCTGAAGCTGTGCAGAATCATCCTGAGTTAGTAAAAAAATATCTAGGTTCAGTTGTCCCATATACCGACAACTTTTTTGCAGCTCTTAATGCAGCAGTTTTTTCGGATGGTTCCTTTTGTTATATTCCCAAGGGCGTTCGTTGCCCGATGGAATTAACCACATATTTCAGAATAAACACTGAAGGATCCGGTCAGTTTGAGAGAACATTGATAATAGCTGAAGAAAGTAGTTATGTGAGTTATTTGGAGGGCTGTAGTGCCCCCATGAGAGACGAGAATCAACTACATGCGGCTGTTGTGGAGTTGATAACCGAAGAGAACGCAGAAATAAAATATTCTACTATTCAGAATTGGTATCCTGGAGATGAGCAGGGTAAGGGAGGAATATACAATTTCGTTACCAAGAGGGGTAAATGTGCAGGTAAGAACTCTAAAATATCGTGGACTCAGGTAGAAACAGGATCAGCCATCACGTGGAAGTATCCTAGTGTCATACTTCAGGGAGATAATTCTATTGGAGAGTTCTACTCTGTTGCTTTGACAAAAGGTTATCAACAGGCTGATACGGGTACCAAAATGACTCATATTGGAAAAAACACTAGAAGTACCATTATTGCAAAAGGTATATCAGCAGGGCATGCTAATAACACTTACAGAGGTCTTGTTCGGGTGAACCCCAAAGCTGTTAACTCCTGGAACTTTACACAATGTGATTCATTACTTTTAGGGGATCAATGTGGTGCCCACACTACACCGTATGTAGAAGTGAAAAACAATTCATCACACCTGGAACACGAGGCGTTTACCTCTAAAGTGAGTGAGGCTCAAATTTTTTATTGCAATCAACGGGGGATATCTACCGAAGAGGCTCATTCCGTTATCATAAATGGTTTCTGTAAAGAGGTTTTTAAGCAGTTGCCATTGGAATTCGCGGTGGAAGCTACCAGATTGTTGGAGATGAATTTAGAAGGGACTGTTGGATAAAGTGAAAACCGGAAAATCTATGTTGAATATTACTGATTTGCACGCCTCTATAGGTGGCACAGAAATCCTCAAGGGACTTAATCTTACTGTAAATCCTGGCGAGGTACACGCAATCATGGGCCCGAATGGATCCGGGAAAAGTACTCTGGCTTATTTACTATCGGGACACCCTAGTTATGAGGCCACTTCCGGAGAGATGTCATTTGATGGCCAGGACTTGGTAAACATGTTACCTGAGGATAGAGCTAGGCTGGGATTGTTCCTATGTTTTCAGCATCCCACCGAGGTTCCGGGAGTGCGTATGGATCATTTCATGAGGGCGGGTTTAAACTCTGTTTTACGAAGCAAGAATTTAGATGAAATGGATGTGCTAAAGTTCGATAAATTTCTTAATAGTAAAGTCGACATAGTGGAGA
>CEVQ01057301.1_pt1 | contig 12232 bp, 7 predicted proteins | sample 356551 | NCBI WGS metagenome assembly CEVQ01 (sample SAMEA2623756, study PRJEB7988) | marine metagenome | biome: marine biome (ENVO:00000447); feature: mesopelagic zone (ENVO:00000213); material: "saline water (ENVO:00002010), including plankton (ENVO:xxxxxxxx)" | depth 250 m | reverse complement strand
CAATCAGGACATATTCAATTAATTTTCAGGAGGAATTTTCTGGAATCCACTTATCAGCACGTCAGGCTTTTGGACGTTGGAGACTGGCTAGGAACTGTAGGTCCGGTTTTCAGAACCAAGACCGGCGAAGCTACTGTTGAGGTGCATGAATGGCAAATATTGTCAAAAGCCATTAGACCGCTACCAGAAAAATGGCATGGATTGACTGATATTGAATTGAGGTATCGGCAACGATATCTCGACCTGATATCCAATCAACAATCTCTAGACATTGCCATATTACGTAGTAAAACAATTAAATTATTAAGACAAAAAATGGATTCCCTCGGATTTACCGAAGTAGAAACCCCGATTTTAGTACCTATACCAGCAGGAGCAAGTGCTACTCCTTTTGTTACTCACCATAACGCTCTCAATAGAGATTTATATCTAAGAATAGCTACGGAATTGTATTTGAAACGCATTATTGTAGGAGGAATTGAAAAAGTTTATGAAATAGGAAAGGTGTTTAGAAATGAAGGATTAGACTTTTACCACAACCCTGAATTTACTATGATGGAAAGTTACCAAGCTTTTGCAGATTATGAAGAGGTGATGGTAATGGTTGAATCTTTAGTACATGATCTAGCATTAAGTTTGACTGGAAATTCAAAATTCGAATTCGAAAACAACACTATTGACTTAACCCCTCCTTGGAAACGATTAGATCTGCGCGAAGCGATTAAATCTGCATCTGGCATTGATTATCTTAATCACTTGGAGATTGAAAGTTTATCAGAACAAATGAAACAGAAAGGTTTGGATAGCGGTGCCCAAACAACTTGGGCAGGTTTGATGGACAAATTAATTTCATTAGTAATTGAACCAAATTTAATCCAACCGACATTTTTGGTAAATTACCCGGTTGCGATGTCTCCTCTTGCAAAAAAAAGCCCTCAAAATCCTTTGATAGCAGAGCGATTTGAAGGATTTGTCGGTGGAATGGAAATATGCAATGCTTTCAGCGAATTAAATGATCCTATAGACCAACGAATTCGATTAGAACAACAGGAATCTCTCAGATCGAAATTTAAAAATGTAGAACTTGATAGGCTAGATGAAGATTTTATTATCGCACTTGAGCACGGCATGCCTCCAACTGGGGGAATGGGGCTGGGCATAGATAGGCTTATAATGATCTTTTCCAGTCAACGTTCAATTAGAGAAGTGGTCCTCTTCCCTCAATTAAAGTCATAAATAAATTAAAACCTATCCATCTTTAATGGCGTTAAATCAAGTGAATGAGAATCACCAATCACAATCTCTGATACAGCTTTGCCTGTAACAGGTCCCATGGTCATCCCTAGCATCGCATGACCGGTTGCAACAATCAGGTTCTCCATATTTGGTATCCTGTCAATTACAGGCACTCCATCAGGCGTAACGGGTCTCATTCCTGTCCAGACATTGGTAATCTCAAACTTTGCAGTATCTCCTGCTAAATACTCATGTGCGCCACCAACAATCGCCTGAACTCTCTTTTCATTGATACTGGAATCAATACCTGTAAGCTCTAAAGTTCCTGCAAGTCTTATTCCGTCAATAACTGGGTTAACCCCTATTTTAGCCTCTGACAGAAGCATCGGTGTCTTAATTGACAATCCTGTACGATTGTATGACACACTGTAACCCTTTGCCGGCTGGACTTGCAGTCCTAGTCCAATCTTCTTCGCTAAGTTAGGAGACCATGCTCCTGCTGTAATTATTGTCCAATTAGGAGTATATTCTTTGTTTGATGTGACAATTTTACTGATTCTATTACCAGATACAATCATATCTTTTACTTCCGTATCTTCGACTATATCAACCCCTTTGGATTTTACCAAATTTGATAATTGGTTAACAAATTTATACGGGTCGAAATGACCATCTCCTGGATAATACACACCACCATGCACATCGTTTCTCAAGCCCGGTTCAAACTTTTGAAGTTCATTGTTTGTCATCTTTTGTGACTCGATTCCATGAGATTCAACTTCTTCAGCTTCATGCAAGCCGAGATTATATCCTTCGACTGTTTTATACACCATTAATAAACCATCTTTTCTAAAATTACAGTCTAATTCTGGATTAGCATCCATAATTTGTTCATATAAAGACATGCTTTCTGTAGTTAATTTGACCAAAGTCTCTATGCCTTTTGCAGTCCTTCTTTGATTACAAGCCTTCATAAATTTCCACAACCATAAAATTAATTCATAGTTGAATCTAGGCTTTATATAAAATGGACTAGTTGAATCAAACATCCATTTAAGACCCTGTAAAACTACACCGGGTGCTGCCAAGGGTATACTGTGTGAAGGTACGATTAAACCACAATTTCCAAAAGAACTTCCATGCCCTATTTTACCCTTATCTAAAACTGTTACTTTTATGCCACGAGAACTTAAATAATAGGCACTGCATATACCTATCACACCTCCACCAACTATTATTACTTCGTCATCTTTATACATAGAGTTCACCTTCGCTATCAAAAAGTTTAAGTAACCAGTTCACAGGTGTCAACCAATGCATGATCTTATGCCAATAAAACTACCCTAAGTAATTTTATAACTGTTAACGGTATTGGATATATAAGTTTTCCTATATACCATACTATACCCGCGATTACTGCTCCTAAAATCAGTGCCGAAAAAATATCCAATGGGTAATGGACTCCTACATATATTCTGCTAATCCCATAAACAATCGAAAGAAGTAACAATGCGATACCGTAACGTTGGTTTACAATTAATGCGCTTATAGAAATTGCAAACAACACCGCCAATGCATTTGACGGAAAAGAGGAATCAGTAGCTTCATAATATATTAGGGTTATTTGCTCGTTTTCAAATGGCCGTGACCTAAACAAATATGCATTGGCAACAAAAACCACCCAATTAACAAAAGCCAATGAAATGACGCTGAAAATAACAATATACTGGTTAACAACTCTTTCTTTTTGCCCTGAACCATTAAACCAAATTCCTACCATAAACAAAGCAAATATAACAGGGAAAAAATAGTCGCTGGCTAATATACCCATGAGTAAATCAATCATTTCTGATTTCCCTGCATAACGATTGATTGCCAAACTTAAACTTAAATCATAATCAATGATCGAATTCAAATCCAAATTATCTACTAACTCTGTCCAATCGGTAATTTTAGAAGAACTTAAATATGCTACTTGCAATACGACTGCTAAGCTTAACGCCATAATTAATCCAATCGATAATTTCAATTTGGAACCTTTTTGTGTAACTTCATTAATTATGAAAAACATCGAAGAAGGAATCAATTTGCCACGATTAAAAATTGCTTGTAGATATGTAGATTCTTTTAAAACATCCAAGCCAATACTTAAATTAGTTTCTGGCTTGCCTTTGCGCAAAATTGAATTTGCAATCAATATCAGTACTATGGCTGTAACTGTTGAAATCACGAAAAACAAGGCTTGCATATTAGCGTCTAATCCACCTTCAAAATCGTTTATGTTACGTTTTTCAAAGCCGAAATACCATACAAATGCTATAACCATGATGAAAAAACCAATAACGAAAGATTTTTGAGGATTCTTAATTACCTTCATAAACTCTAATTGCGACCTACCCGCAATCAAAGTCAATAAACCTAAATTAGAAACTAACGCAAAGAAAAAATATTCAATAGCAAACATCGACATTTTTAAAACTGCTGTTAACTATGAATGCTAATTGGTGTGCACCAATCAAGATATTCTTTTTTCTCTCCTCTAATCACTTTTGCATATATATCACTCAATTTTTCAGTAACCGGACCTACTCCACCTAAACCTATCTTCCGGTTATCCAATTCTCCTACAGGTGTCACATGAGCAGCTGTACCTGTGAGAAACATCTCATCTGCAAGATAAATTTCACTTCTGTCTATAGGACGTTCTATAACATTTAACCCCAATTCGTTTCTAATTAAGTTGAAAACCGAATCTCTAGTTATTCCAGTCAAAATATTATTTTCCAAAGAAGGCGTATGGATTTGGCCATCGATAACCAAAAACAGGTTTTCACCCGTACCTTCTGACACACTTCCATCTTGATTGAGCATAATACCTTCATCAAAGCCAGCCATTACGGCTTCTGTTTTTGCCAAAATACTGTTTACATAATTCCCCGATATTTTTACTCTCGGAGGCATATTGGTATCATTCATCCTTCTCCATGACGCAGTACAACACCTAATTGCACCTTCCTTTTCTATGTACGATCCAAATGGAACGATTATTAAAGCGAAATCACTATCAAGCTTATGCAGTCTTAAATCAGCCACTTTTTCCGTACTTTTGTAAGCAATCGGTCTTATATATAAATCTTCTTGATAGCCACATTCATTAATTAAGTTTATGGTAATATCACACAGAGCTTGTACATCATATGGAATATCCATTAACAAGATACTACATCCGCGTAAAAGTCTTTCATAATGTTCTTTCAATCGAAAAACGAACATTTTGGATTGAGATTCGTTCCAATTTCCCCTAACGCCCTCAAATACTGCAGTTCCATAATGTAATGCATGAGTCATTATGTTTACGTTCGCCTCTGATATTGGCACCATCTCGCCTTTAAAAAATGATAGGGGCTTCGCCATTTCACTATCTCCTTTTTTTGCAGTACATTGATTGCACTAAAAGTTTTACTTCACAGAAATTTCATAATCTACACTTGTTTCCAGCAAACGAGATATCACTGCAGGAGTCATACTTCGTGTATAAACACTTTCGCCCCACCTATCTGTTAGAACATCACTGATTTGGCGGGCAGTGGCCGGTCTGTTTCCTTTGGATAATAACGCACGATAGGTAGCCTGTTTCAGTGGTAATCCAGAGTGTATATAATCCTCCTTTTTGGAACAACATTTTTGTATGTTTTTAACAAGGACAGAACTGGCAGAAGGTTCTTCGGATTTATACTGTTTCTTACACTCTTTACATAACATACCTGTGAAAAGATGAATTAAAGATCTCTTCTCATTAACGTTTTTGTCTAAATTTATTTGATACTGTAATTGTTCAACCATAGATTTTTCTCAACCTCTTAGAATTATATTTATAAATTACCCTGTCCAATTTATCATTTCAACCCTTACTATCGCTCCAATTTCCAATCTACTAACATCTTCCGGACAAACTACAAGACCATTTGCCTTAGACATGGAAGTCAATAAATTGGATTGCTGAGAGCCTGTAAGAGAGACATGATACTCATTTTCAATTTTTTTTACTATTCCTCGCGCATATACTCTTCTGCCATCATAGTTATCAATAGCATCCTGAAGAATTGCTTTTATCACAAATCGACTATAATCGTGAATTCCCCTCATTTTAAATATCGCTGGTCTTCCAAATTTCTCAAATGCCACCATGGCGCTTACTGGATTTCCAGGAAGTCCTATAATGGGAATCTTTTTTCGATTATTTGTATCAATACAACCAAATGCGATAGGTTTGGCTGGACGCATTTTGACAGACCAAAACTGAATTTCACCTATATTATTGATGAAATCTTTGACGATATCATAATCGCCTTTAGATACACCAGCAGAAGTTACTATAAGATCGCAAGAAGATGCTAATTCAATTTTTTCTTTTAATGAATCATGTGTATCCTTAGCAATTCCTAATACTTTCGGTACAGCCCCAGCTTCTATTACGGCGGCTGCAATAGCTGGAGAATTGCTGTCGTATATTTTTCCGTTTTCCAACACTTCTCCTGGCCCCATTAATTCATTACCGGTAGCTAAAATTGCAACGACTGGCTTTTTCACCACCTTTATGTCGACTAAACCTTGTGAAGCCATCACTCCTATATCTGCCGCTGAGATAAGTTTACCTTTTTTTATTAAAACATTTCCCTTTTTAACATCTTCTCCTGAATCCCGTATATTGTTTCGCTTTTTGACCATCTCAACAACACGGATACTTTCTTTTTCTATATTTTGTATATCTTCAAAAGGAATAACCGCATCCGCTCCTTTTGGAATAGATGCACCAGTCATGATTTTTGCGGCTGAATTTTGAACAACCTCGAAATCAGGTATTTGCCCTGCAGATATTGTTCCAATTACTGATAAATCAATCGGTCTATCTGAAGAAGCTCCTTTAACATCTTCTGACTTAACAGCATATCCATCCATCGATGAATTATCCGTTGGAGGAATATTAAGAGTTGCTATAACATCTTCAAAACACACATGATTTAAAGCCTGCAAGGTGGTTTTTATTTCAAAACCTAGTTCATCCACACTACTTAGAACTCGTGTAATTGCAGTATCAACGTCTATTAATTGTTCATGCCCATGCTTAATTGCCAATTTCACACCTTAAATTTATGAACTCTGGTTTTCTATGAATTGTTATTACATATAAAATTAGAAACGACTGACGACTCCCAATTCTTCTTTAAGATTTTTCAAAATTGAATTTTGTGCTTTTTGCACTTGTTCACCAGTCAAAGTCTTGTCATCAGCGCGATATATTATTCTATAGGTAACCGATTTTTTTTCTTGCTTTATTTCTTCTCCTGCATAAACGTCCACAGGAATCACTTTTTCAACCAGTTTGTGCAAGGAAATCATATTAACAATATCTGCCGATATGATTGATTTATCAAATATCAACGAAACATCTCTTTCCGAAGAAGGAAATCTGTTTATTTGAAAATAATCAGATGTTTTTAATCCAATGCTACTTGAAATTAAATCTGCGTCAATTTCAAATAAAATTACTGGTGAGTCTATGTCGAAAAAATCAGTTACTTCTTTTTTGAGTTCGCCGCACATGCCAAGAATTTGATTATTTTCAGTATTTAAGGGATGTTCCCAAATTAAATCAGCTGCCGCTTCTTCTTTTGTTATTTTATTCTTGGATGCAATCCAATTTACTTTTAGAGCTAATTTTTTAAAAAGAACTTCTAAAATACCCTTGCCATCATAAAAGTCAACATCTCCTCCAGAGGCCAACCAAGATTCATGATTTCTTGGCCCACATAACACCCCAACTATCTTTTCATTCTCTTTTGGAAGTTTTTCACAATCTTGCCCTGAAAAATATCTGTATACTCTTCCCATTTCAAACAATCTTATCGGCTTTCCGCGAGAATTCTTAATATTTTGAGATAATGTTCTTAAAACACTTGGAATTAGACTTGTCCTCATATACTGCATTTCGGAATTCATCGGATTAGTCGTCTTTATAACATAATTTTCATCCAGAGACGTGTCTACTAACTTCAACGCCTCTAAATCTGTAAGCGGATATGAGATGATTTCGGTCATTCCCAGTGATGCTATCAACTCTTTCAACATGAACTTCGGTGGGTTTAAATCTGGATTGAATTCTGGTATTGAAGTCTTGAGCATAACTGGAGGTATTTTTTCGTAGCCAATTATTCTAGCGATTTCTTCAATCAAGTCTTCTTGTATGGATATATCAGATCTCCAATAGGGAACTGTTATATCCAATTGATAATCCCCTTCCTTCGTAGCGCTACCTTCTAATTCTATTACTTTAAACCCTAATGAGTTCAAAGTATCCGCAACATCATCCTTGTCAATACTAATGCCAAGAACTTTACGGATTTTTCCGCTTGTTAAAACTATCTTGTTTTTCACTTTTTTTTCAGGATAGATATCTACAAATCCCTTCATAGCAGTACCCCCTGCAACCTCCAAAATCAATTTGGTTGCCCTTTGTAATGCTATTGGAACTATATCGACACTAGGAGACCTTTCAAAACGATATGACGCATCTGTAGCAACACCCAAATCATTAACAGTAGTGCGAACATTAACTGCGTTGAAATTCGCCGATTCAATCAATATCGATGTTGTGTCATCAGAAACCGAACTTTGCTTGCCTCCAATAATTCCAGCAAGCGCTATTGGCTTCTCAGCATCAGAAATCGTTAGCATCGACGATGATAATTCTAAGTTTTCATCATTTAAAGCATCGATTTTTTCTTCATCTTTGGCTCTTCTTATATTGATTTCTGAGTTGGTTAATTTATTGAAATCAAAAGCATGCAACGGTTGTCCAAACTCCAACATAACAAAATTGGTTACATCGACAACGTTGTTAATAGAATTGTGCCCGGATTTTAATAACGCTTCTACCAACCATTTTGGTGAATTACCGACTTTCAATCCTTCAACGATGGTTGCTGAGTACCTTGCACACAGATCCGTATCGCGGATTTTAATGTTAACTTTATCCTGAGCTTGAATTTCGCTTTGCAGATAACTAATTTCAGGTTCTTTAATTGGTAAATTTGTAATAGCAGCTATTTCACGCGCTATACCTAGAACCGACAAACAATCTGGCCTGTTTGGAGTAATCTCTATGTCAAGAATCACATCCCCTAAATACTTTTTTAGATTACCTCCTATAGGAGCATCCATAGGCAATACTAAAATTCCTTCGTGATTTACTCCAATCCCCAATTCTAATTCTGAACAAATCATGCCTTCAGAAACGACCCCACGAATTTTGGCAGGTTTTAATTTTCTATATTCACCCAACTTAACATCAAATAAATTTGATCCTATCTCCGCAAATGCAATTTTTTGATTCACTTCCAAATTATTAGCACCGCACACAACGCTCTTATTAATCCCATCACCAATTGTTACAGTCGCCAATCTCAATCTATCAGCATTAGGATGTTGAACAATTTCTTCAACATTTCCAATAATTAAATTGTTTTCCCATTTATCTCCAATGATATTTATAGAATCCACTTCTATACCTGCCATCGTTAATTCATGAGCTAATTCTTGATGGGACAAGGAAATATCGACATATTTATTTAACCAAGAAAGAGGAGCTTTCATATATCTAGCACATTTTATTTATTAATTTATTTGTCATGACATAAACCTAATCTTTATTTATACAAATTGGCCGAGAAATCGCAAATCATTCGAATAAAAATGCCTGATATCATCAATACCATCCCTCAACATTGATATCCTTTCTGGGCCCATACCAAAAGCAAATCCTGTATAAATATCAGGATCATAACCAACGCCTCTTAAAACTTCGGGATGCACCATCCCAGCTCCAAGAATTTCTATCCAGTCTTCATCTCTTCCTTTTATTGGCCTATTGCCTTCAGAATCTTTAAAATTTGAGATGGACATATCAACACCTGGTTCGACGAAAGGGAAATAATCACATCTAAATCTAACCTTGCGATCATTCCCAAAAACTCGTTTTGCAAATTCGTATAATGTACCTTTTAAATTAGAAAAGTTAATTCCTTTATCAACAACTAGCCCTTCTATTTGATAAAAGTGCCATTCATGAGTAGCATCGGTAGCTTCGTATCTATAACATTTACCCGGCACCACTATTCTTATTGGAGGCGAGTTTGTCTCCATAAACCTAGCCTGCATGGGGGAGGTATGAGTTCTAAGTAAAGTGCTATTTGTATCTGTCTGGTTGGGATTTTCTATCCACATAGTACTCCACATATCTCGCGCAGGATGTCCTTTGGGAATATTTAGCATTTCAAAATTATATTTATCAAATTCTATTTCAGGCCCTTCAATTACGCTAAATCCTAATGACACAAAAATATCACAGATTTCCCTCACAATTTGGGTGGTTGGATGTAAAGCCCCAACAACAGACCCTCTTCCAGGTAAAGTAACATCTAAATAATCAACCGTCTTTGAATCTCCCGAATCTTGAAATGCCTCTATTTTTTGAGTTATAAGATCAGAAATTTCTGATTTCAATTTATTGGCTTCTGCCCCAAACTTAGGCCTATCTTCTTTTTGAACAGACGATATTTTCCGTAGTAAGTTTGTTACTAAGCCTGAACGTCCCATATATTTTATTTTCAAATAATCCAATTGCTCCACACCTAAAGCAAGCTTCAGGTCTTTTTGGAATTCAATTTGGATTTGGGCTAATTCTTCAAAAACATTCATTGATATAGCACGTTAACCTTATTTTATAGTGATTTATCAATTATATGTATGGCACCAAATATAGGTCAAGAATGGTTATTTCGAATTGGGGTTTAAATAATGCCTGAAGTATTAAAGATAATTAGTCTATTTGTTAAGTGCTATAACTTGCCAAATTTATTAAAAACAACATACTAATTCCAACAATAAACGCTTGCTGGCTTTACAAACCAATAATTTGATTTAATATCTGTTGCAAACACTGAATTCTAAATATAGATTATTGTACCAACATATCGAGATAACCAATTTATATATTTTCAAACATATATTGAGGTAGCATGGTTAAGGGACTTGACACAAGATATGACGTAAAAAGCCTAGCTTCTTTTAAAGTTCTCATGGACTATGCAAATCTTCATTGTTCATCAGCATCAATTGATATAATGCTACAACATTTGTTACCCGATACCATTGAGCCGGTTTGGTTAACTTTTATATCAAACAATAATTATTTCAAAAATGTGGTTTCAGAAATAATAGCAATTAACAAAAATGACCAATTAGATGTTGCCACGTCAGTTATCGAAATTAAGCTTTTGATTAATTCAACAATCAACAAACCCTTTGACTACAAATCAATTGTGCCTTATATATTCAATCGGTCCAAAATTCCCTTGCGGTTTAGAAATAATCTTGATAGAGAAATGATAAGCGGCAATAAGTTTGTCGGTTTGGTTTCAGCATCATTCGCAAATAGTTTTTCAAGACAAAACTTGAATAAATTTTTTAAAGAACGAACAGAAGATGTTGCTGATTATTGGCACGATCAGATCATAAAACACAATATAAATAAAAGAAAAGCTAAACTCATACCTGAAAACATTAGCAGCGATATAGAAGGATTACTGAATTATTTTAACAATTCTGCCTCAACTCCAATAGAAAAGCCGCAATTACCATATATTTTTTGTAATTTATTTACCGAAACGAATTTTGACAAGCTTTCAAAGCTTTTTATTCATTGCCATTCTTTAAACCTAAAGCTAACAATTGCTCAGATTAAAGTTTTTTTGTTGAAATTCGGATATAGAGACGCAAAAACAAGATTAAGTTCGATATCCAAATGGTTATCCAAAATCAACATTGCAAACCATGACGGAGTATTTCTCACAGAAAACATAATTGAATTCTTGACCAATAACGAGAGTATCAAAACTTCTTTAGACCATCTAGACAAGCTAAGACAATTGACAAGGGAAGGTAATTTCAATTCTAAAAACACCTTACAACGCGACCTTGAATTTCAACGTTATATTACAGAATATACTTGGCTGAATTCACAACAAACCCTAATGATTTCCTCAAAAACGCATGATGAATTTTCAAAATTAAGAAACTTGCCTTTTCAAAAAAACTATAAACTTTCTCTGACTGATACACATAAAAAACATGCTAAACGAGTAGCTTACGAAGCTGTTTATTTACTGCGATATCTTTACAAAATCAGGAAATTAACACAAAGAGAAATTGTTATCGTTGGCAATGATAGATACGGAAGGCAGTGGATTATTGAACCACTCAAAGAACATCTACCAACAAGCGAATTCTCTATCAGCTACTTTAGGGCACCCTCACACATGTCCATGCGATTGAAAGTTAGAAACAAACTTCCTAATCATGTCCAATTAGGTTTCTCAAAGGAGTTTGTGGTCAAATTAACTGAAGAAATGCCGCATTTGGTAATAGCAGACAGCGCAAGCACAGGCAGGAACATAAATCAAGTTAAATATTCTAGGGCAACACGAGATTATGTTAACTGGATAGCCGCCTTCAACCATATACGTTCCACACAGATCGTCTCAAAATATATGGACAAAATGCAGCTACCAAATAATCACATCAATGAATTAATCAAATGGCACGAATTCACCAGCGTTTGCAGGCAAATTCAACCATGGGTACAACCGGGCAATCCTTATACGGTCGGTCATTGGGCTCCTCACAAATCTAAAACGATTATTTTAGGAGATTTTAAAACCAATTTCAAAGAACCTGATTTTTCAATAAATCAACCCTTGGTAATTCTCGCTAATCCTGCCATATATAATAACCGCCTCACCGGATTGCCAAAAGTATTCCACTCGACAGTGCCCTATTATTTCGATGGTCCTGAAAACTTAGTGTCCGAAACCGTGAGATTTGGGTTCGGTGCCCATGGGTTTGAAACTAGACTAGAGGGACCTACAACCGATATGTT
>CEVQ01358563.1_pt1 | contig 12233 bp, 12 predicted proteins | sample 356551 | NCBI WGS metagenome assembly CEVQ01 (sample SAMEA2623756, study PRJEB7988) | marine metagenome | biome: marine biome (ENVO:00000447); feature: mesopelagic zone (ENVO:00000213); material: "saline water (ENVO:00002010), including plankton (ENVO:xxxxxxxx)" | depth 250 m | reverse complement strand
AACGTGGTTTCTAGAACCCCTGCTCGCGTACAGCCAACACCTTTGGCATAAGCCAATCCATATCCCTTAGCATTACCTGAAGGATCCTGATGGATAGCTAAAAGACCTGGCACTCCAGATCCCTGGACAAAAATTTCCCTCATTCTATGCCCCGGGGCTTTCGGTGCAACCATTAAAACATCAACATTGGATGGCGGGTCAATTTGCCCATAATGAATGTTAAAGCCATGAGCAAACATCAAAGTTTTTCCACTTACAAGATGAGGCTCAATGGAATCTTTGTAAATTTTACCTTGCAAATGGTCGGGAACTAACATCATGATAATGTCAGATTCTTTTGCCATTGTCGCAACTTCAGCTACTCTCAATCCGGCATTCTCTGCTTTTTCCCAACTAGCACTACCGTTATAGAGACCAACCATGACGTCTACTCCACTGTCTTTCAAGCTTAAGGCATGTGCATGACCTTGACTGCCATATCCGACGACACCCACAGTCTTCCCATCAAGTAAAGATAAATCTGCATCTTTTTCATAATAAATAACAGCCATTATATTGGGCTCCTCTTAAATAATCTTAATACGGTGCCATTTTACACCTAGATAGTAGCTATGTCTAACTTCGTGAGTTTCATTTTCCGGTCTATTATGTTGAGTTTTGTGTACTTGGTAGCTAATTAAATGGAGTTGGATATACCACGTATAAGCCCAACTCTCCCTGTACGCATAACTTCTTTAATGCCAAACGGTTCCAATATTGCCATAAGTGAATCTACTTTGTTTTCATCACCTGTAACCTCAATTATTACGGAATCCGAAGACACATCTAATATATTAGACCTAAACACTTCTACCAATTGGAAGATCTCTGGACGATTAGTTGGAGTAGTAGCCACCTTTATCAATGCCAGTTCCCTGATTACCACGTTCTCTTTAGTTATATCAGATACTTTGACCACTTCTATTATTTTGTACAGCTGGTTTATGACCTGATTTATGGTAGAGTCATCCCCTTCGACTACGAAAGTCATTCTCGAATAATTTTTCTGTTCACTATGGGCTACAGTCAAACTAGATATGTTAAAGCCGCGCCGTCTGACCATACCAGCGAGTTTATTCAAAACCCCTGGTTTATCTTGAACCAATGCTACAATTGTATGCCTCTCGGTTTCTATGGCGCAGATCCTCTCTTGGACACTTCCAGATCATCAAATTTTTCTTCCATAAGGTCGGCTGTACTTTGACCCGCCGGTATCATAGGATATACATTCTCCTCTTTAGCTAAAACAAAATCAACAACAACTGGGCCATCATGATCCATGGCCTGACGGATTGCGTCTAACGATTGTCCCTTCTCTGTAACTCGGATACCGAGTATTCCAAACGCTTCGGCGAGTTTCACGAAGTCAGGATTGCCAGTGTAAGAAGTCGCATAATAGTCTTTACCATAAAATATATCTTGCCACTGATGAACCATTCCTAAATAGCCATTGTTAAATATAGCGAATTTCACTGGCAAATTGTTCTCCACAATAGTTGCAAGCTCTGACATGGTCATTTGAAATCCTCCATCTCCAGCGACTGACCAAACAACCTTATCTGGCCTTCCAACTTGTGCTCCCATTGCAGCAGGAACTTCATATCCCATGGAACCTAATCCACCTGAGGTAAGGAATAGATTTGGCTCCTTTGCCGCGTAATGTTGAGCGGCCCACATTTGATGCTGACCTACACCTGTAACAACTATAGATTTACCATCTGTTGCTTCACATAAATCCCTGACCACTTGTTGTGGCAATAATTTATCTGTCTCTCTAATACGTAGAGATGGGTGATCAATTTTTAGTTTTTCTATTCTTTTGAGCCATTTAGCGTGAGTTTTTGGTTTAACGATTTTGTTAATTTGCCTTAATACTCTTGCCAGATCTCCTATTATCGGAACATCGGTTTTGACGTTCTTATCAATTTCTGCCGGGTCAATATCCACATGGATTATCTTGGCATTAGGAGCAAATAAATCTACATTGCCAGTGATACGATCGTCAAAACGCATCCCTAATCCAATAACCAAATCTGCTTCGTCTATTGCAAGACTAGCATAAGCCATACCATGCATACCAGGCATTCCTGCAAACAGTATATGTGCATCTGGAAAAGAACTTCTTCCCAGTAAAGTAGTTATAACAGGTATCTGTGCTTTCTCTGCTAGTTCAAGAAGTTCATTATAGGCTCTTGAAATTATAACTCCGTGACCAGCCAATATCACTGGCCGTTCAGCCTCAGCTATTAGTTTGCTGGCTTTTTCTACCTGCAGTTGCTCACCATCTATTACAGGCTTGTATCCTGGTAAATCTAAGGTTTCAGGGTAAATAAATTCAGCTTCTTCTGTAAGAACATCCTTGGGTATGTCTATCAATACCGGACCGGGCCTGCCTGTGTTTGCTATATAAAATGCTTCTTTTATAGCCGGTGCTATGTCTTCAGGTTTCATTACCAGATAGCTGTGTTTGGTTATTGGAAGCGTTATACCAGATATATCTGTCTCCTGAAACGCATCTTTTCCAAGAGCCGCACGCCCTACTTGACCGGTTATAGCAACCATAGGAACCGAATCCATTTGAGCAGTGGCTATACCCGTAACCAAATTGGTTGCTCCTGGCCCTGAAGTAGCCATACACACACCTACTTTTCCTGTAGATCGTGCATAGCCATCTGCTGCCATAGATGCCCCTTCTTCATGACGAGTAAGTATATGTTTGAGGTCAGGATAACTCGACATAGTCTGATACAGCGGCAATATCGCCCCACCAGGTATACCAAATACCACATCCACACCTTCTAAAAGAAGACTCTCACAGACTATTTGCGCTCCTGTAAGTTTCATATCAATATCCTCCCGTAAACCAAAAAATTCTCGCCCCCCCAAGGGACGAGAACTATTCCCGCGGTACCACCCTTATTCCCCGGAATCCGGGGCTCTTATAGGCTTGTAAGCCTTTTAGTCTTCTATAACGGGAGACTTCTTCCATACCCGGTCAGTTCTAATCACCTAAAAAGGTTTTCTTCTGACGGCTCGGGAGCTACGTTCAAGGGCATCGTCCACATCTGCTTTCACCGTACCAGATTCGCTTACTGGACTCTCCCTCTACTCTTCTCCGTCCTAGCCTTTACTTGTCCTGACAACCAATGCAGGAGAGGCAATTCTAGCATACTGTAATTTGTTGTCAAGATAACCTTACAAACTAGTTAAGTTTTATATTTACCTGTTAAAGAATTCCATCTCACTAAACATAAGTCTTTCAGCATAGACATACTGTCTTTAAGAAGCCTGATTTTGCTACCTTCATTATATGACCAACATATGCCTAATTCTTTTATGCCTATTCCCATTTTCTGAGCTATAAACAATATTTCAACATCAAAGCTGAATCCATTAGCAGTTTGAAGTGGAAATATTTTGTCTGCTGCTTCTCCTTTAAAACATTTGAATCCACATTGAGTATCCTGAATTCCTTTAAGGACAATCAAACGAACCATTAAATTAAAACATCTGCCCAGTAAGTGTCGCTTCATTGGTTCGCCTACCCGTTTGGATCCATCTGTTTCTCTGGATCCAATAACAATGTCTGCATCAATTTGATTAGGAGGTAAAAATCTATCTAATTGATCTATAGACATCGAAAGATCCGCATCTGCTACAAATCTATATTTTCCTCTGGCATAAAGCATTCCTTGTTTAACAACAAATCCTTTACCTCTGTGCTCAAGAGAAAGTAACTTAATCCCTGAATCCATTCCTGACATTGCTTCGACTATAGATATTGTTCGATCACTGCTGCCATCATCTACAACTATGATTTCCCATTCATATTCTTTACTGTTTAGATGCTTCACTACGCTCTGTAAAGTCAGAGATATTCTCTGTTCTTCATTGTAAGTGGGTATAACAACAGATAAAAATGGATTTGACAAAAGACTAGCTGCCTCCAGGATAAACTCGCTATTTAGCTTCCAAGTTGAATGCCTTATGTAACGCTCGCACTGCAATCTCTACTTTATCTTCATCTACTATACAAGTGATGCGTATTTCTGAAGTCGTTATCATTTCTATATTTACGTCTGCTTCATACAATGAGCGAAACATCAAAGAGGCATAGCCCGGATAATTCTGCATGCCTGTTCCTATGATGCTAACATTACCCAACCCTGCGTTACCAAAGCAATCTCGTGCTCCTATCTTTTTGGAAACAGTGTGCACGATATCTACTGCTTTTGTCAGGTTCTCTCTTCCTACAGTAAACGTTAAGTCTGCCAAATCACCTATACCCGAATTTTGCACTATCGTGTCTACACTTATTCCTGCATCAGATAAAGGTTCAAATATAGCAGCTGCTATACCTGGCTGGTCTGGAACTCCAAGAACCGTTATCTTTGCAACATTCTTATTGTGTGCTATTCCTCTTACTCTATCGTTAATTTCCATTACTACCTCTATGTCAATTATGTCAATGAATCAAAGTTCCCGGGACATCTCTAAAACTAGAAGTAACTCTGATCGGGATATTGTAGAGTGCGGCAAGCTCTATGGACCTAGGATGCATTTTGGCTCCATAACTTGCCATCTCCATCATTTCCTCATAACCTATTTCCTCTAGAATGCGCGCTTCTGGAACTACCCTTGGATCAGAAGTATATATTCCATCTACATCAGTATATATTTCACACATATCTGCTTTCAGGCTCGCTGCCAGTGCCACTGCTGTAGTGTCAGAACCACCTCTACCCAAGGTTGTAATTTCCATATTTTCTGATATCCCTTGGAATCCTGTGACCACTACTATTCTCTCTTCCTTTATTTCTTTTAGTATCCTATTTGTATCTATTTTTAGTATTCTAGCCTGACTGTATTCTGAATCAGTACCTATGCCGGCTTGTGCTCCTGTAAGACTGATTGCTTCATGCCCTAGAGAATTTAATGCGATTGTAACCAAAGCAGAAGAAACCATTTCGCCGGTGGAAAGTAAAACATCCAACTCCCGTTTTGTAGGATCGTCGGATATACCAGAAGCCAACTCCAATAAATTGTCCGTGCTGTTTCCCATTGCAGATACTACTACCACAATCTGATTACCTGAAACACTAGATCTGACTATGCGTTCGGCAACAGACATTATCCTAAATTTATCCGACAATGATGAGCCGCCATATTTTTGTACAATTAGTTTACCCATACTGCTTACTGCTTTAATTCTTTGTCGTTGATTACTACATGTGATCCCAACATTGAAGGTTTAGTAACCTTCAATGTTCCTGGGATACCAATTTTATCGGCTACATCAGCCATTTCATAACCTATTGTCATGGTTCTTGAAGTAGCAAAGGCGGTAACGCTAGAACCACCGCCTGACAAAAATGCGCCTATAGCTCCGGCATTATTTGCAGACCTAATTATGTATTTCATTGCCGGAAATATCTTCTCCCTATACGGCTGGTGTAATCTATCTCTTGTAGATATAGACAAACTCTCCAAATTGCCACTCGATAAAGAATTAACCAACATTCCAAATCTGCCTATGTTGTAAACTGCATCGTCTCGGGAAATTTCTTTCGGTAATAAAGCTCGCCCTTCTTTTGTGCTCATAGGTTGGTCAGGAACGAATATGATTACATCAATGTCATTCGCTAAATTCACAGCACTACAAAAAACCTTTTCTCCATCCTTTACTACTATCTGGCAACCCCCCAGCAAAGCAGGAGCAACATTGTCACAATGTCCTTCGATTTCCACAGCTAGATCCAATAGCTCATCTTGGTCAAGCAGATCCCCGCACACGGCGTTGGCAGCAAATATTCCTCCTACAATTGCAGCGGCACTACTCCCCAATCCTCTAGCCAATGGTATTGTATTGTGACACGTGATATCTAAAGATTGGCTATCTTCCTTCACTCGTTTGAGGAGTTCCCTGGCAGACCTATAAACCAAGTTGTCTTCAGTTAGGCTTAAGTCACTGCTTCCTTCTCCAATTATTGAAACATTTGGTCTATCGGAAACCTTAATGCTAATCTCATTCCACCAGTCTAGTGCCATGCCTATACAATCATAACCAGGGCCTAGATTTGCCGTAGTAGCAGGAATACGAACCGTAACCTGATTTGTTTTCATATCAGGAGTATACAATCGCGTCTAATTCAATTCAAGGAACAGTATGTCAATGTCACTATTAACCATCTATCCTAGAGACAGGCGAGCTACTGTTTCTACATCCTTATCGCCCCTACCACTCAAACACATAAGAATAATTTTGTCCTTATCTAACTCAGAGGCAAGTTGGCTCACGTAATAGATAGCATGTGATGGTTCCAAAGCAGGTATTATGCCTTCTTTAAACGAAAGTAAATTAAAACCCTGCAAAGCTTCCTTATCAGTAACACCCACATATTGGGTTCTCCCTATATCTTTAAGGTAACTGTGCTCTGGTCCAACACCAGGATAGTCCAATCCCGCTGAAATGCTATGTGTCTCCATAACTTGACCATCTTGATCTTGCAACAAATATGACATAGCTCCATGTAGTACCCCTGGTATACCTGCGGTAAGAGTAGCTGAGTGTTTGTTAGTATCAACACCTTCACCGGCAGCTTCTACGCCAATCAATTTTACTGAGGCATCTTTAACGAATGGATAAAACAGACCTATAGCATTGCTTCCTCCGCCCACACATGCAATCGCATAGTCCGGCAGCCTGCCCTCTATGCTCAACATTTGTTCTCTTGATTCATTACCTATCACCGACTGAAAATCCCTGACCATCACCGGATACGGGTGCGGCCCGACAGCACTTCCTATCAGATAATATGTAGAATTCACATTGGTTACCCAATCTCTTATTGCCTCATTTATAGCGTCTTTGAGTGTTTTGCTACCTGAGCTAACAGATATAACTTCTGCACCTAACAACTGCATACGATAGACATTTATTGACTGCCTCTTGATATCCTCTTCTCCCATGTATACCAAGCATTCCATACCAAGCATTGCACAAACCGTAGCTGTTGCAACACCATGTTGACCAGCTCCTGTTTCAGCGATTATCCTCTTTTTACCCATCCTCTGAGCCAATAATGCTTGCCCTATAGCATTGTTTATCTTGTGCGCGCCAGTATGAGCCAAATCTTCTCTCTTTAAATATATACGGGCACCGCCACAATGTTCACTCAAGTTTCTTGCAAAGTACATTGGCGTTTCTCTACCTGCATAGTTCTTTAAATACCAATCCAGTTCGGTTTGAAATTTTTCATCATTTTTCGATTTTGTATATTCAAAATCCAACTCTTCTAATGCAACCATCAGTGTCTCTGGGACAAATCTTCCCCCATGTTCACCGAAATGGCCGTTGGAATCTGGAACTTTGTGATTAATCGTATCCATAATTTACCTGTAATCAATATTCATAGTTGATTTTATGCCCCATTGCTATCAATTTGTCGAATCTTGTTGATGAACGCATATATTTTACCCGAGTCTTTTTGACCGTCACTTTCCACGCCACTAGAGACATCTAGAGCCCAAGGGCTAACTTTAGATATAGCCTCCGACACATTATCAATATTCAAGCCGCCTGCCAAGAATAAAAGCCTTTCCTTAGACAACACTTTGGCAATATCCCAATTAAAAACTTGCCCAGTTCCACCCAATACCCCCTTTTTGAAAGTATCCAACATGTAGGAACATCCCGCAGCTTCATATGATGAGATACCATTCCTGATTTCTGTTAACGAAACTTGATCAGCGTCTAATCCAATATGTATAACTTTAACAACTGGACGTATCATCTGAGCACAGTATTGAGGTGATTCCTTACCTGACAGCTGCACTATATCAATGCCACAATATTCCACTATTTCATTAACCTCTTCTACTGATTGATTAGCGAATACACCTACCCACAACACTCTTTCGGTCCTGTTTCCAATTTCTGTGGATTCTATTATATTTTTTGCCTCCTCTGTCCCCACACATCTCCTACTGTTTGGCTCGAAAACAATACCAACAAAATCTGCTCCTGCATCTACTGCTGCTTGGGCATTTTCTACTTTGCTGATACCACAAATTTTTACTTTAGTCATATATTGTCTACCTAAACTGAACTCAGGTCATGAATCCTAAATGCCTTTGAGTAATTCTGCAACTTTATTTCCCGGATTATCCGAAGTTACCAACGCTTCTCCTATTAACACTGCGTCGACCCCTATATTACCTAAGCGTATAATATCCTCTCGCGAATGTATGCCACTCTCGCTGACAATTATTTTCCCGCCAGGAACCATAGGAGCAAGTTTCTCGGTCACGGAAATATCAGTTTGGAAAGTTCTCAAATCGCGATTGTTTATACCTATAATCTCGGCTCCAGCTATTAGTGCTATTTCTAATTCTCTTTCATCATGAACTTCCACCAACGCCTGCACCCACAATTTCTGACATTGCTTCAAGAGTTCCGACAGTAAATCAGGAGATAAAATAGCTACTATCAAAAGAATTGCATCTGCTCCATAGGCCCGTGCTTCATATACTTGATACTCATCAAACACAAAGTCTTTCCGTAAAACAGGCAGTTTTTTGTCTGACAAGCTCTTTTTTACTGCTGCCATATGGTCTAAGCTACCTTGGAAATGAGCTGTTTCAGTTAAAACTGATATTGCAGCTGCACCATTGTCAGCATAAGATCTGGCCAGAACAACCGGATCATAATTAGCACGAAGGAGACCTTTCGACGGTGACGCCTTCTTTGTTTCAGCTATCAGCCGAGTGCTGCCTCCCATTAAAGATCCCGAAAGATTGAGAGGGTTGGGCATCAATTTTATAGCTTTTTCTAGTTCATCAAAAGGTTTCTCAACCTTGGCTTTCTCAAGTTCTTCTAGTTTACTATCTACAATAGTATTTAAAATAGTCAACGTTAATTCCTTGTAACCTATGCCGAAAGTTTTTGACTAGTTTTCACAAAATCACGCAAAGTAGTCAAGGCACAACCACTATCTATAGACTCAGCAGCTAAACCAACGCCGTCTTTCAAACTATTGACTTTCTCACCTATCAAAAGTGCTGCTGCTGCATTCACCAATACTACATCTCGATAAGGCCCTTTCTCACCAGTTAAAACACTGTTAAGCGCAGATAGGTTTTCCTCGATTGTATTAACCTTAATCGCTTCTGGAGAAACCCTACTGAATCCTAAGTCTTCAGGAGATATTTTATAGGCAGAAATACGGCCATCACTCAATTCCCAAACATTAGTATCTCCACATATAGATATTTCGTCCAAACCATCCTGACTGTTAACCACTAAAGATTTCTGAGAGCCCAAAATGTCTAGAACTGCAACCATTTTCTCCCCTAGTGACTCGTCTGCCACACCCAGAACTTGTCTGCTCACACCAGCCGGGTTTGTCAATGGTCCTAGTATATTGAATACAGTTCTTATACCTATTTCTCTCCGATGGGGACCAGCATATTTCATAGCAGGGTGGAAAATTGGAGCAAACATAAATCCTATCCCCACATCTTCTATGCATTTCCTGACTCCGTCAGGATCCAAGTCTATTTTCACTCCCGATGATTCTAAAACGTCAGCGCTACCACACGCGCTTGTGATAGATCTGTTCCCGTGTTTGGCAACCTTCAAACCTGCTCCGGCTACCACTAACGCGGAAATGGTAGAAATATTAATTGTGTTGGATCCGTCTCCTCCGGTGCCACAAGTATCGACGGCTTTTAAATCCTCATTCAACTTAACCTGTAATGCCTTACTTTGCATTACGCGTGCCATGCCGGCTATTTCTTCTGGTGTTTCACCCTTGATTCTAAGTGCGGTAACGAAAGCTCCGAATTGTGATGGCAATGACTCTCCAGTCATTATCTCTTCCATTACTTTACCCGCTTCTAGTTCGGAGATGTCGTGACCTTCTACGAGCTTAGATATTGCTTCTTGAATCATGTCATTACCTCTATTTTTTACTAGAGTTCAGTGCAAACACAAATAAATCTGGTGATTTCACTAAACAAGTTCACATATCCAGAAAATTCTTTAACAGATCTTTCCCGCACAAAGTTAAAATTGATTCTGGATGAAATTGCACACCTTCAACTTGATATGTTTTGTGTTTTACTCCCATTATTAATCCATTATCTGTCCAGGCGGTAATTTCCAGATCCTCGGGCAAATCCTCCTTATATAAAGCAAGAGAATGATATCTTATTGCCTGGAACGGATTCGGCAGACCCTGAAATAAGCCTGTACCGTAATGATGAATCATGGATGTTTTACCATGCATTATTTCCCCTGCCCTATCCACAGTACCCCCATATGCATAACCTATACACTGGTGACCCAAACAAACACCCAGTATGGGAACTCTCCCCTCAAACAGTCTAACCAAATCATTTGATATTCCTGCCTCCTTAGGGGTGCATGGTCCTGGAGAAATAACTATCTTCTCGGGATTCATTTTTTCCACTTCAGATAAAGTAATTTGGTCATTACGATATACGACAACTTCAGCACCCAATTCAGAAAGATATTGATATAAGTTGTAGGTAAAACTATCGTAATTATCTAATAATAGAATCATCTCTTTATCACAACGACAAACAAACTAAAATCTTGTGGATCATTTTACATCTAGGATGACTACTTTGGAAGATGCTGTTCAAACGTGCAAGAGGTTAAATAAAAACTATAAATCCGAGTACATTCTCACTTCAAATTAGTTACATAATCTCGCTACTGAACTCTTTCGGTTTGCCATTAAAAATAATTTTGCCATTCCTCAATACCACCACTTTGTCAGCATATTCTTTGGCTAAATCTATATCGTGAGTCACCACTAGTATCCCTTTTCCTTCTGAAACCAACTGTTTGAGTAACTTGAAGTAATTATGTTTTGTAAAAACATCCAACAAGCTTAAAGATTCATCTAACAACAAAAAAGGTTTTTCCTGCGCCAAGCAAAATGCCAACCAAACTCTTTGCTTTTCCCCGGCGGACAGTGTTGTAAATTGTCGATCCTCCAAATCACTAATGCCGCATTTTATTATGGCACTATTAATCATTGCACTGTCCTGATTTGATAACCGCCAAGTGATAGTACTGCCAGATTTAAATCTGGACAAGGCTGTTATTTCTTTAACCTTCAGTTGAACTGGGTCAGATATCTCTTGCGGCAAAATGGCAATAAGATTCTTAGCATCCTTGTTTACAGCATTAATTTTAGTATCATCATTTCCCTGAAGATATATGCTACCTCCAGACGGGACATTACTACCAGCGATAAGGCTAAATAAAGTACTCTTGCCAGAGCCGTTAACGCCTAACAAGCAGGTAATGCTACCGGTATTAATCTGCATATCAACATCTTTTAATATCTCATTATTCGAGACCTTAAATGACGCGTTTTCTATTATTATTTTCATAATATTCGCCTGGCAATAAATATCATAAGGGGGGCTCCAATAAACGTTGTAACCATACCAACTGGTATCTCTGAAGGCATAAAAAGCAGTCTCGCAACTTGATCAGCATACAATACAACAATTGCCCCTATAGGCGCTGACGATAATGTTAGGAGGCGTGAGTCATTTCCTACGAATGACCTGGCAATATATGGTGTCAACAAACCCACAAACCCCAGCAAACCCCCAATTGCCACTGCACACCCTGATAAAATAGCTGCCGACGCAATAGCAACTATGCGCGTACGCTCTGGGGAACCTCCAAGGTTACTAGCAATCTCATCACCTAAGGCCAAGATGTTTAATCTTCCTGAGACTCCTAAAGCCAGTACCATCCCAATCAAAATAAAAGGTAACGAAGATATTATTTCATGCCACCCTCGATTGGCAAAACTTCCACTTATGAAGACTAACGACTGTTGTGTAAAAACCCGTGAATGAACGAGTATCCCAACAGACACTGACACACTTAGAGCAGAAACAGATATACCTATCAACGCCAACTTTGCCTGGCCAATTTCTTTCCTGGAGGACATCATTGATATGAAAACTGAACCCACGAGAGCACCCAATACTGCACAACCAAATAGACCAAACCCAGAAGTAGTTATTACTCCTGCTAATACCAATGCCTGAACTATAGCTGCGCCTCCAGCTACACCAAAAATGTGAGGGTCTCCTAATGGATTCCTCGTTGACAATTGAATCATGACTCCTGAAACACCTAG